>ERZ773178.143-NODE-143-length-80767-cov-24.029029_pt1 | contig 80767 bp, 66 predicted proteins | sample MGYA00580533_ERZ773178 | MGnify/ENA primary metagenome ERZ773178 (study PRJEB29015, sample SAMEA2737859) | human gut metagenome | biome: human gut; feature: human-associated habitat; material: faeces | place: China | collected 2012 ...
AATTAAATTCAAACACAAATCTGTGTGATTTTCAAAAAGTTAATTTAGTGAAAAGACTACTAAATATATGTGTTGTAGGATTGACAACAATAAATTGGAGGTAAATATTTCACTTCATTTTTTGCATAAATCAGCTAAAAGAACGGTAAAATACTTGATTTATTCGCCAAATTATTGTAAACTATAAGGGTATAAAAATAGGTTTTAGAAAGGAAAAAATAAAATGGAATTAAGCGAATTCAACTATGATTTACCACAAGAGTTAATCGCACAAGTACCAATTAAAAATCGTGATGAATCTAGACTATTAATATTAGATAGAAGTACACAAACATTAGAGGATAAAATTTTTAGAGATATAATTGATTATTTAGAGCCAGGAGATTGTTTAGTAAGAAATAACACTAAAGTTATACCAGCACGTTTATATGGTAAAAAAGATACAGGAGCAAATGTAGAATTTGTATTACTAAAAAACATTGAAGGTGATATCTGGGAAGCAATGGTTAGACCAGGAAATAAATTACATATAGGTGCTAAAGTAATATTTGGAGATGGATTATTAACAGCTGAAATCTTAGATACTACAGAAGATGGAACAAGAAAAGTAAAATTTACTTATGATGGAATATTTAATGAAATATTAGATCAAATAGGATTAATGCCACTTCCACCATATATTCATGAAAGTTTGAAAGACAATGATAGATATCAAACTGTATATGCTAAGTATGAGGGTTCAGCAGCCGCACCAACAGCAGGACTACATTTTACACCAGAATTGTTAAAAAAGATAGAAGAAAAGGGAATAGATATTGCAAATGTAACTTTACATGTTGGAATAGGAACATTCAGACCTGTTAAAGAAACAAATATTGAAGACCATCATATGCACACAGAGCATTACTATATAAAACAAGAAGATGCTGATAAGATAAATAAAGCAAAATTAGCAGGAAAAAGAGTTATTGCAGTTGGAACAACATCATGCAGAACACTTGAAACTATTGCAGATCCTAAAACAGGGATGGTAAATGCATGTGAAGGAGATACAGGAATTTACATTTATCCAGGATATAAATTTAAATGTATTGATGGATTAATTACTAATTTCCACTTACCAGAATCAACATTAATAATGCTAGTATCAGCATTTGCAGGAAAAGATTATATAATGAAAGCATATAAACATGCGGTTGATGAAAAATATAAATTCTTCAGCTTTGGAGATGCAATGTTTATACATTAATAAATAAATTTGAGAGGAGAATACATGGAACCAGCAGTTACATACGAATTATTACATGTAGATAAATATACAGGAGCAAGAAGAGGAGTTGTCCACACTCCACATGGTGATATTCAAACACCAATATTTATGCCAGTTGGAACACAGGCAACAGTAAAATCAATGACTCCAGAAGAATTAAAAGAAAATGGAGCACAGATTATATTATCAAATACATATCATTTATATTTAAGACCAGGAAGTAAACTAGTTAAAAAAGCAGGTGGACTGCACAACTTTATGAGATGGGATAGACCAATACTTACTGATTGCGGCGGATTTCAAGTATTTTCATTAAGTGATTTAAGAACAATAACAGAAGATGGAGTTGAATTTAAGTCACATTTAGATGGAAGTAAGCATTTCTTCTCACCAGAAAAAGTTATGGAAATAGAGGAAGACTTGGGGGCTGACATTATAATGTCATTTGACGAGTGCTGTCCATATCCATCAACTTATGAATATACTAAAAATTCAATGGAAAGAACAACAAGATGGGCAAAGAGATGTAAAGCAGCTCATACAACAACAAACCAAGCTTTATTTGGAATTATACAAGGTGGATTTTATGAAGACTTGCGTAAACAATCAGCTAAAGATTTGATTGAACTAGACCTACCAGGATATGCAATTGGTGGAATAAGTGTTGGTGAACCTAAAGAAGAATTTATTAAATTATTAAAATATACTACACCATTAATGCCAGCAGATAAACCAAGATATTTGATGGGAGTAGGTTCACCAGATTACTTGATAGAAGCAGCTCTTGCTGGAATAGATATGTGTGATTGTGTGTTACCAACTAGAATTGCTAGAAACGGAACTGCTATGACATCACATGGAAAAATAGTAGTTCGTAATGCAACATATGCAGAAGACTTTACTCCACTTGATCCAGAATGTGATTGCTATGCATGCAGAAATTATACAAGAGCATACATACGTCATTTAATAAAATGTAATGAAATTCTAGGAGTTAGATTATTATCAATTCATAATATAAAATTCTTGACTAATTTAATGGAAAGAGTTAGAATTGAAATTGAAAATGACAATTTAGCTAATTTCTCTAAGGAATTTCTAAAGCAATACGGATATACTGATTAGTTAAAATGTGAAACAAAAGAAAAAAAGGGAGGAATTGAAATATGGATTTAATGCCAGAGAATCCGATACAGCCAAAGCAGAAAAGCAATAATAGTACAAAGATAATACTAATTGTAGTAATAGTATTTATATTTTTACTTATAGGAGCAGCTGCTGGTGTATGGGTGTACAGTCAAAAATTATCACAACAACAATTTAAAGTTACTATAGATGGACTTTCAAATTCAAAAGCAAGTTCAATAGAAAATATGTTTATAATAAATAATGGTAAGGTGTATACATCTATAGAAGGAATATGTGATTTTGTTTCATATAAGTATTATCCAGGAGAATATGGACAGTATACAGAGGATAAAACAAAATGCTATGTAACAAATTCAAAGGAAAGAGTTAGCTTTGCCGTTGGATCTAATCAAATTAGAAAAACACCGTTATTAGATAAAGATTCTGAATCTCAGACATTCACAATTGAAGAAGATGTTATTTTAAAAGGAAATAGTTTGTATGTTGGAGAAGAAGGATTTATGAAAGGATTTAATTCATTAATCCAATATAATAGTGAAACTAATACAGTTACAATAGCTACATTACCATATTTGACAAAATATTATGAAGAAAATAAAAAAAATGCATGTTTGGAAAAATCAAAACTTGACAATTATATAATTTTCAATAATGAAAAAGCATTACTATATAATTTACTAGTAATACAAGATGCATCAACAGGATTATTTGGAGTTGCTAATCTATCAAATGAAAGTAATGTAATAATAACAGCAAGATATAAATCTATTGAATACATTGAAGGAAATGGAGATTTTATTGTTACAACTGAAGATAATAAGGTTGGTATAATAGGAAATGACGGAATTACTAAGGTTAAGCCAACGTATGACAGTATTCAAGAAATTGATAAAGACATAGGATTATATTTAGTAATAAGCAATAATAAACAAGGTGTTATAAATAGAAATGGAAAAATAATTATATACCAAGACTATGACAAGATTGGATTAGAATCAGGAAAATACGATGATCCTAATGTTACTAATAGATATTTATTATATGGAACATGTATCCCAGTAAAATTAAATAACAAATGGGGAATAATTGATAAAGATGGAAACAAAATTGTTCCAATAGAATATGATGGTTTTGGATGCAGAGAAGTTACAGAAACAGGATTAAAAAACACAAATGGTTCAGTTCTAGTACCAGAACTTAAAGCTATTGTAGTTGAGAAGGACATAAAAGCTGGAAATGCAACTGTTAAGAAATATGGTTTAATAAGTTCGACAGGAAATTTAATGATAAATATTGTAGCTGATGCAGCATACTCAACAACAGTTGAAAATCAAACAACATATTATGTTAGATATAATAATGAAGCTATAGATATTGTAAAATATATACGTGAACAACAAAATGGGACAAACCAAGTAGAAAACAACTACGGAGATGCAACAGTAAGTGTAGAAAATAATATAGCATCAGAACAATAGAGAAAGGAATATGAAATGAATGCCATATCTGTAAAAGAAATATTGACTACAGTAGTTTTAGTAGCAATTATAATGCTAATATATTATATGTCATATTCTGAAAAAAGGAAGCAAGACAAAAAAATAAAAGAAATGCAAAGTAACTTGAAAAAAGGTGATAAAGTTATCACCTTTTCAGGATTATCAGGAATTATAAGTGACATAGTAGAAGATAGAGTTATAATTGAAACATATCCAGATAAAGTAAAAGTATCGATAGAAAAATGGGCAGTAGCTGGATTAGATGATAGAACAATTGAAAACAAATGATAAAATATCATAAACCGATACCTAAAACATATACTTTACAAAGAAATATAAAATAAAGGAGTAAAGTGTATGGACAAAATAAAAAATGTAGATGAGACTAAATCATCTAACAATCTTATAAAAATAATTAAGGGAAGCATAATTTCTCTTGTTATTTCAGCAATTCTATTATTAATAATGGCAATTGTACTAACATATACAAATATATCAGAATTAATAATACCAACAGCAATTATAGTGATAACAGCAATAAGCATATTAATTGGAAGTACAATGAGTGCAATGCACATACAGAAAAAAGGTATAATAAATGGAGCTATTGTAGGATTAATATATATGACAATTTTATATGTATTATCAAGTGTGGCAATAACTGGATTTAGCATAAATTACAAAACTTTGATAATGTTTGCAGCAGCAATAATTGGTGGAATAATAGGTGGGATTATAGGAGTTAACATCAAAAAATAAAAGAAAGGAACGTATAATAGCAAAAGTAACAAGATAAGTTACACAAATTATACTAGGGTTAGAAAATGAAGGCACAGAAAAGATTAAATGTAATATTAGTCGTATTAATAATTGTTCTAGTATCAATTATATCATTTGTAGGAATATTTTATCAGAGCAGAAATGAGATGGTAAGTAGAATCCCAGAATATAAATCAGGAACAAATATAAAAGGACATAGAATTGTTACATTAGAAGTATCAGAAGATGGAAAAACAAGTGGAGAAGAATCTACAGAAAATAAGACGACTGAAAATGAAGTGGCAGAGAATGAAACTTCAAATAATGCGGAAAGCAAGAATACAGAGAACAATACAGACAATTATAAAAAATCAGCAGAAATAATAAAAAAGAGATTAAAAAATCTAAAAGTAGAAGATTATAGTGTATCTTTAGATGAAAATACAGGTAAAATTGAGATTGATTTACCAGAAAATGATCAAACCGATATAATATTATCAGATATAACTCAAAAAGGAAATTTCCAAATTGCAGATAGCTCAACAAATGAAGTATTATTATCAAATAGTGATGTAAAAAGTGTTGATGTTGGAAAACAAGTAAATGGTTCATATAGTGTTGTATATATGAATATTAACTTTAATATGCAAGGCTCAAAAAAATTTAAGAATGTAACAGTAAAATATCAAAATAATGTCTCAGAAAATACGATAGCAGCTGAAAATACAACAGAGGAGAATACAACAACTACTGAAAATTCTACAAAAGAGAACTCTACATCAGAAGAAAATATAGCAAAAAATACTACATCTGATGAGTCATCAGATTCATCAAATAAAAGTAGACAAGTTGTATTAAAAATAGATGATACAACAATGATGACAACATCATTTACAGAAGTAATTGATAATGGAACATTAAGTCTAACAATAGGATCATCTAAAGATAATGATGAAATTCAAACTTATGTATATGGTGGAGATAATTTAGCTGCTATAATTGAAAACGAGGCAATGCCTTTACAATATGAAATAAAAGGAAATACATATGTAGCATCAGAGCTTGGAACTTCAAATATAAAAATAATAGTATATGTAGAGATAGCGATAGCATTAGTAATTTCTTTATATTTAATTATCAGATATAGAGTAAAGGGAATAATGGCAACAATTTTATCAGTTGGTTATGTTGCTGTACTACTATTGGTAATCAGATATGCTAATGTAGTATTATCAATTGAGGGAATATTAGCAATAGCACTTTCATTTGTTGTAAATACTGTATTTAACATCATGCTATTAAATAGAATTAAAGAAAAAAATATGACAGCAGAAGAAAAGAGACAGAAATACAATGAAGCACTAAAACGTTATTCTCTAAGTATCATACCTATTGTAATAATTGCAATTGTATGTTGTTTAGTAAATTGGGATGCAATATATAGTTTCGGAATGGTAATGTTCTGGGGAATTATAATAAGCATAATATACAATTTAACATTTACAAATGTAATTGTAAAAAATAGCAAATAAGATTACAGAGAATAAAGTGAAAGGACATATATAAAATGAAGAGAAAAATAGCGTATATTGTTTTAGCCATTATATTTATTGCAGCAATTATAGTAACAATAACTTGTGGATTAAAAGTTGATTTAAATTATTCAGAAGGTGAAAATATAACATTTACTGTTGGCAAAACAATTACAACAGATCAGATTAAAGAGATAGCAAATGAAATATGGGGAAAGAATAATTATGTAGTTCAAGAAGTTGAACTATTTGGTGATAGTGCTAGAATAAAAGTAAAATCTGTTACAGATGAAAACATAGAACAACTAACAAATAAAATAAATGAGAAGTATAGTACAGAATTAAAAACTTCTGATTTTGATATTGAACATGTAATGAATACAAGACTTAGAAATGTAATTGAACCATATATAGTTCCTATTGGAATAGCTACTTTATTAATATTAGCATATTATGCAATTAGATTTAGAGGAACAATGAAAATGATTAATGTATTAAAATATATAATTATTGCTGAAGGCATTTTGTATAGTGTATATGCATTAATTAGAGTTCCTGTAAATAGCTTAACAATGCCACTTGCATTAATAGTATTTACAATGGTTGTAATGATATACACAGCATTAAGCGAAAAAGAAACAGAAAAATAGAACTAAAATATCATAAATGCTTGTGATATAGCGGAAATTGTGATAGAATATAAATATTGATATGAAAATCCGATGACAAAGCAAAGTATGTAATAGAATAACATATAATAGAGAGACTGAAAGCTGGAAAAGGTCATATGCTATTACAGAAAATTCACTTTTGAGGAGTCTTCTTGAAATTATAGTAGAGAAGAACGCATGACTGCGTTAAAACAAAATGAGGTCGAAAGATAAACTTAGGTGGTACCGAGGAAATATAAAAAGTTTCTCCCTATATTGGGAGGAACTTTTTTGTGTGTTATAAATTAAGTAATAATTAAAATTTTAAAGAAAGGGATATAAAATGGAAACACAAGTTAATGAAATTAAATTAAATGCTTTAGACGAAATTGAAAAAGCAAGTAATTTACGAGAATTAGAAGACGTAAGAGTAAAATACTTAGGAAAAAAAGGAAAGCTAACAGCTATATTAAAAACAATGGGAAGTTTAGCTCCAGAAGATAGACCTAAACTTGGAAGTGTAGTTAATCAAGCAAAAACAGAATTAGAATCAAAGATAACTGATAAGGAAGAAATTCTACAAAAAGAAGAATTAAATAGAAAATTAGAATCAGAAAGAATAGATGTAAGTTTGCCTTCTAGTAAAATTATAAGAGGAAGTAAACATCCACTCACAAGAGTAATAGAAGAAATAGAAGATTTATTTGTTTCAATGGGATATGATGTTGTATCAGGTCCAGAACTTGAAACAGACGAATACTGTTTTGAAAGATTGAATTTACCTAAGGGACACCCAGCAAGAGATATGCAAGATAGTTTCTATATTACGCCAGAGTATTTATTAAGAACTCAAACATCTGCTGTTCAAGCTCGTGCAATGATGGCAAATAAGGAAAAAACACCTATACGAATTATAGTACCAGGAAAAACATATAGAAGAGAAGATGATGCAACACATTCACATCAATTCAATCAAGTAGAGGGGCTTGTAATTGACAAAAACATATCTTTTGCTGATTTAAAAGGTACATTAGAAATTTTTATGAAACATATGTTAGGCGAAAATACAGAGCTTAGATTTAGACCAAGTTATTTCCCATTCACAGAACCATCATACGAAGTAGATGTAAGTTGTTTCAAATGTGGAGGAAAAGGATGCAATTTATGTAAGCAAACTGGCTGGATCGAATTATTAGGATCAGGAATAGTTCATCCTAATGTTTTAAAAATGAATGGATATGATCCAGAAGTATACAGTGGTTTTGCTTTTGGAACAGGGCTAGATAGACTTGCAATGTTTAAATATGGAATTACAGATATTAGATTATTGTATTCTAATGATGTTAGATTTTTAAACCAATTTGACAGAAAAGATCAATAGAAAGGATAATAAAAATGATATTAAGTACAAATTTTCTAAAAGATTATTTAGATGTAAATATAAATGACAAAAAAGATGTACATGAATTAGCTGAAAAAATGACTAAAGTAGGAAATGAATATGATTCATGTGGAATGTTAATTAATACAGATAAACTTATAATTGGTGAAGTTATGGAATGCGTAGAACATCCTGATTCTGACCATTTACATGTGTGCCAAGTAAATGTAGGAAATGGACAAGTTTTGCAAATAGTATGTGGAGCTCCTAATGTAAGAAAAGGGCTAAAGGTTATTGTTGCAACAAATGGAACTCATTTACCAGGAGGAGAAATCAAGAAATCTGTAATAAGAGGACAAGAATCTAATGGAATGTTATGCTCTATTGCAGAACTAGGAGTAGATAGTAAATTCTTAAAAGAAGAAGATAAGGCCGGAATACATGAATTACCAGCAGATGCACCAGTGGGGGAAGATGCTGTAAAATATATGGGCTGGGAAGATGGTGTAATTGACTTTGAACTAACCGCCAATAGAGGAGACTTACTTAGCATATTAGGTATGGCGTATGAAGTTGGTGCAATATATGATAAAGAGGTAAAGCCAATTGATTTATCACATAAAAATACTGGAAAATTAGATTTTAAATTAAATATAAAAACAGAAAATTGTTCACTATTCTTAGCAAGAAAAGTGGAAAATATTCATATATCAGAAAGCACACCTGAAATAAAAGAAAAGCTTATGGCATCAGGAATAAGACCAATAAACAATGTAGTAGATATAAGTAATTATGTAATGCTTGAAACTGGACAACCATTACATTTCTATGATGCAGATAAACTTAGAGGAATGCTTGAAGTAAGAATGGCAGAAAAAGGAGAAAAGCTAATTACATTAGATAAACAAGAAAGAACTTTAAGTAGTGAAGATATAGTAATTTCAGATGGAACAAGAGCAATAGGACTAGCCGGAGTAATGGGAGGTCTTGATACAGAAATAACTGAAAATACTAAAAATGTAATTATTGAATCAGCAATATTTGATAATGTAAAGATCAGAAAAACTTCAAATAAGATTCTTAGAAGTGAAGCAAGTAATCGTTTTGAAAAAGGACTAGATCCAAACAGAACATATATGGCTATTGAAAGAGCATGCAATATGCTAGAAAAATATGCTGATGGAACAGTAATAGATGGTACAGAAATTTATGATAAATCAAATAAAGAAGAAAAAAGAATTGAAATTACTGTAAAAAATATCTGTGATATATTAGGAACAGAAATAAGCAAAGAAGATATATTAGATGTATTCAGAAAGCTAGATTTTAAGGTTGAATTAAAAGAAGACAAAATGATAGTAATCGTTCCAACAAGAAGAATGGATATTAGTATTAAAGAAGACTTAATTGAGGAAGTTGGAAGAATATATGGATTGGATAATATTCAAGGAAAGACAATGATTTTGCCTGTAAAAAAAGGAACTTATGATAATGTAACTCGTGAAATAAGAAATAAAATGGTTAACTTAGGACTTAATGAAACATTGTCATATTCATTAGTAAATCCAAAAGAAAGCGATATGTTTACTAAACATAATAAAGAATCGATAGGAATATTAGCTCCTTTAACAGAAGAAAGAAGCTATTTAAGACAAAGTTTAGTAACATCATTATATAAAATATATGAATATAATAAATCACATTCAATTCAAGATATACATTTATTTGAAATTGCGAAAACATTTTATAAAGAATCAGATAAACTTGTAGAGGAAAATAAACTTGCATGTTTAATGACAGGCGAATATTTCTTAGGATTACAAACAAAGAAAGTTGATTTTTACATAATAAAAGGTATTGCAGAAGAAGTACTTGATTATCTTGGATATAATGGAAGATATAGCTTTATTGCTGATAACAGTAAGATTTCAGAAGATATGCATCCAGGAAAATCAGCTATAATATCTGTTAATAATGATACAGTAGGAATGATTGGAAGAATAAATCCAGTTATATGTGAAGACGAAGTTTATGTAATGGAAATAAATCTTGATAAATTGCTAAGTAAAAAGGTTGGAAAAATGAAATATAAAGAAATATCAAAATTCCAATCTGTAAAGAAAGATATTTCAATATTAGTTGATGAAAATATTATGGCTCAAGATTTACAAAAAGCAATAAAAAATTCAGGAGGAAAATTACTACAATCAGTTAATGTATTTGATGTATATAATGGCAAAGGAATTCCAGAAGGCAAGAAGAGTATTGCTTTTTCAGTAGAATTGGGAGATAGCACAAAAACATTGACCGATGAAGAAATAAATGCAGTAATGAATAAAGTAACTGAAAATCTAAAATCAAAATTTGGTGCAGAATTAAGAAAATAAGAAAAATTGAGTTTATATACAATAGTATATAGACTCTCTTTGAAAATAAATTGCTGAGAAAACGAATATGATATAAAACTAAAAACAGGATAAATGGAAATTATACTATGTATGATTTCTATTTTTTTATTGCAACTACTAGTGGAAATAGTATATAATAGGAAATGAAAGGAGAAAGGGAGATGAAGAAGATTAACATAAAACTAAAAGTTTCTGTTATTTTCTTAATACTAAGTATAATTGCTACAATATATTCAGCTAATGTATATGCTGATTCTGATTCGAGTCAAGTGCTTGATAATGTAGAATATGATATACAAATAAATAGTGATGGCTCAATGGATGTTAAAGAACTATGGGACATCGATATTGAATATACTAATACTTTATTTAAGAAATTTAATAAAGATATAAGCAAATATACTGAAATGACGAATGGAAAAGTAAGTATAATAGAAAATGGTGTTACAATTCCAATGACTAATTATGGCCAATATGCATACCATGTTCCAACTAATCAATATTACTTTATACAAGACGATTCATCTTATGAAATTGCATGGGGTACAGGATTAGAAAATTCAACTGGAAATAAGAAGTATTTGATTGAATATCATGTTACTGGAGCGGTTGCTAAATATTCAGATGTTGCTGAATTGTACTGGCAAGTCTTTGGAGATAATTTTAATATTCCAATAAGAAAATTAACAGGAACAATAAAATTACCAAGTGAAGTACAAAATAAAAATGATATATACGTATGGGGCCATGCAAAAGAATTAAATGGGGAGATACATGCTACATCTAATGATACGATTTCATTTGAAGTATTAAATAATAAAAGAAAAAGAATGATTGAAATTAGGGTTGCATTTCCATCTTCAAGTCTAATTAGTTCAGATAGAACTTATAATACTAATAAATTGAGTAGTATTATAAATGAAGAAACGAAATGGGCTAATGATGCAAATAGTCAAAGAATGAGAAGCCTTGGGATAGTATATGGAGTATCTGGAATTATAGCAGTATTAATGATCTATGTAATTATACGAAATATATTATTTGCTAAAGGCATAGTAAAAATAGTTCCTACTCAAAGAATAGAATATTTTAGAGAGTTACCAAGAGCTGATGCGACACCAGCAGAGGCAAGATTTATAATAGACAAATCAAGTGATTCATTAGTTCAGCAATCAATAGGAAAAATATTTATGGCTACAATACTTGATTTATCTTTGAAAAATGTATTAAAAATTGAACAAGTTACTGATGAAAAAGGTAAAGAAGATTCACGTATTACACTAATTGGATATGATGAAAGTGCTATAAAAGAAGATGAATTAAGAATAATAAAATTCTTAAAAAATGCAATCACATCAAATGGAACAAATGGCAATTCAATTACATTAAAAGAGCTAAAAAAATATATAAAGAAAAATTCAGAAAGCATAGTACTTTTGAAATCATGTATTGATGAATCTGTAAAACACAATTTATTAAATAAAAATATATTAAGTAAAGAAGCAATACAGCAGAGAAAATCAATGAAATATAATACATTGCCATATATCGTATTTATGTTAGGAATTGTGGTAACATGTTTTGTACCAGATGCGATTGATTATATGTTAGATAAATCATGGGTTGCAGTAACTATAGGTGTAGTTTCATTTGTTCTAGCAGTTATATCTGCAATAGTTGCACAAAATAAAATAAATACATATACGCAATCTGGCGTTGATGAGATGGAAAAATGGAAAGCATTTAGAAAATATATGACTGACTTCTCATTATTAAAAGAAAGGGACATTCCAGATCTAGTGATATGGGAACAATATCTTGTTTATGCAACAGCATTTGGAATATCAGAAAAAGTTATAGAACAACTAAAAATGGTATATCCGACTTATAATGATTCAAATTTTGCATACAATTATTCAACAATGTATATACTAATGAATACTGATTTTAATAGTAGCTTTAATTCAATAGGAACATCAATGAACTCATCATTCTCGTCTGGCTCAGGAGGCGGAGGAGGATTCTCTGGTGGCGGCGGCGGAGGCCGGTGGCCGGAGGTGGTGGAGGAGGAAGATAATCTATAATCCACAATAAAATAAATGAAGTAAAGGAGAAAATAATGGAAGATAATAATCAACAACAAAATCAAAATGGACAACAAAATTATACACAGCCACAAAATGAAAATACAAATCAGAATTATACTGAACAACCAAATGGAAATATAAACCCAAATTATAATGGACAGCCAAATGGATATGCAAACCAGAATTATACAGCTCAACCAAATGAATATGCAAATCCAAATTATGCACAGTATGCACAGTCCAATTATGCTCAGCAACAATATAATAATCCACAGGTAGAGGAGAAAAAGGAATCAGGAAAAGCACCTGTTATTTTAAGAATACTTAGCTTTTTTATCCCACTACTAGGATTAATCCTATTTATAGCAAATATATCAGAAAATAAAGAATATGCAAAATCTTGTGGAATACCTGCTTTAATTGCATTCATAATAGCAATATTAATTATACCAATAGCATTTGTAATAATAGGACTCGCTATTTTTGGATTAGCATCATCATCTGATATAGCGTATAATAGATCTTATACAGATGATTATGGATATTATTATAATATAAATTCATCTTTTGATGACTACGATATGTAGAATAATGTCGAATTTTGACAAACGAAAATTCTTTACATAAAGCGGATTGTGTGATATAAATACATCATACAATCTGTTTTGTTGTATGTATAAAGAAAAACTAAGTAGAAAGAAGAAAAATGGAATTAACAGGAACAGTAGAAGATGTAATATATAAAAATGAATCAAATGGATATATGATCGCTACATTTAATATGACTAGTGCAGATACAACGATTGTAGGATATTTGCCATTTGTAAATAAAGGTGACAGTTTAAAAATTATAGGAAAATTTGTAACACATCCTGATTATGGAGATCAATTTAAAGTTGATACATTTGAAAAAATAATGCCAGAATCATTAGATGCACTTGAAAAATATTTGGCAAATGGATTAATAAAAGGAGTGGGTCCTGCTACAGCTAAAAAGATAGTAAAGAAATTTGGTCAATCAACAGTTGAAGTATTAAAAAATGAGCCAGAGGAGCTAGCGAAAATAAAAGGAATAACAAAAGATAAGGCTAATGAGATATCGGAAAGCTTTATTGAAAATTGGGAGCTATGGCAGATTGTAGGGTATTTAGAAAAATTCGGAATAGGCCCACAAAGTGCTCAAACAATATTTAAGAAATTAGGAAATGATACAATAGGAAAAATAGAACAAGATCCATATGTATTGGAAGAATTAGGAATTAAAGTTGATTTTTCTCAAATAGATAAGATGGCTCTGCAAATTGGTATTGAGAAAAATAGTTTAAGAAGAGTTGGAAGCGGTATAAGACATGCATTAAATCTTTCAACATATAATGGTCATTGCTGTGTATTAGAAGAAAACTTGATTACTTATGTAACACGTCTATTAGGTGTATCAGAAGACGATGTTATTAGTGGAATAAAAGAATTAAAGTCAAAAGGTCAGATACAGGATGAAGAAAGAGAAGAGATTGCAACAGTAAATGGCAAGACTGAAATGTGTTTGCAAAGATGGATATATTTGATGGATTATTATAATACTGAATTATATATAGCTAGACGAATATTAAGCCTAGAGCAAGCAGATAATTTGAAAAAGATTCCAAATATTGAAAAAGAGATAAAGAAAGTAAGTTCAATAGAATTATCAGACAAGCAAAGAGAAGCAATAACATTGATAAATGAAAATAATGTTTCTATAATTACTGGTGGACCGGGAACAGGAAAAACAACAATTATAAAAACAATAATTGACTTATATAAGTCAAAAGGAAAGAAAACAGTGTTATGTGCGCCTACTGGAAGAGCAGCTAAGAGAATGACAGAAGCGACAGGAGAAGAGGCTAAGACTTTACATAGATTATTAGAGATAGGAAAATTCACAGAAGAAAAGCCTAATCCTGATATGGACGTAGCTCCAATAGATGCAGATGTAATAATAATGGATGAAGTTTCAATGGTTGATATATTTTTAATGAACTATGTATTGAAAGCTATTTTCAAAGGAACAAAGCTTATATTAGTAGGAGATATAGACCAGCTTCCATCAGTAGGACCAGGAAGTGTATTAAAAGATTTTATAGAATCAAAGAAAATTCCATATATTACTCTTAATAAAATTTTTAGACAAGCTGCTAAAAGTAAAATAATCGTAAATGCACATAAAGTAAATGATGGAATAGAATTTTTAGACGAAGTAAGTAGTAATGAAGATACAATAGATGATTTTGATTTTATACAAGAAAACAATCCTAAAAAAGTACAGGAAATGATACTTGACATATATGATAAAGATACACAAATAATTACTCCAACTAAAAAAGGTGACTTAGGAACCAAAACTCTAAACCAACTTATACAGGAAAAATATAATCCTTATGAAGATTATAAAACTGAGAAGAAATTTGGTGATATCATTTTTAGAGAAGGCGATAAAGTAATGCAAACTAAAAATAATTATGATATTACATGGGTAAGAGGAACAGAAATAAGTTCAGGAATATTTAATGGAGAAATGGGAATAATTACTGAGATTGATGCTAGAGAAGGAAGGATTAAGATACAATTTGATGATGACAAAATTGCGATATATGAAAATGCTGATCTGGAACAGTTAGAACATTCGTATGCAATAACTGTGCATAAATCACAAGGAAGTGAATTTAAAGAAGTCATATTGCCAATAGTTCAAGCAGCTCCAATGTTATTAACCAGAAATCTTTTATATACAGGAATGACAAGAGCTAAGAATAGACTTATTATTTTAGGAAATAAACAAACAATTAATTTTATGATAAATAATGTAAATACTAAAAAAAGAAATACAGGATTAAAATATAAATTAGAAAATATGTAAGAAAAGAGGAAAAAATATATTAGATAAAATATTAGACTTAATATATCCACCTAAGTGCGGAATATGTAATAAAATAGGAGATGTTATTTGCGAAGAATGTTATCAGAAAATAAAAAAGTATGAAATAACAAATCAATATACAGATACATTTTTCGCTTATAGATATGAAGGAATTGTTAGAGATCTTATAATTAAATACAAATTTGATGATAAATCATATTTATATAAATTGTATGCACAATGCTTAATAAAAAATGAAAAACTATGTAAATTTATTTTTAGATATGATACAATTATTCCAGTACCACTTCATAGTAAGAGAAAAATGGTAAGAGGCTATAATCAAGCTCAGCTAGTAGCAGAAGAAGTGATAAAGAGATTAAATAAAGAATATTATGTAAATTCTAATATAGCATGTGAAAATAATGTATTGATAAAAACAAAAAATTTACAGCCACAAAGTAAAAAGAGAGTAGATAATCGTTTTAATGAAATAAAAGACGCATTTAAGGTACAGAATAAGGAAAAAATAGTTAATAAAAAAGTTCTAATATTTGATGATATATATACAACTGGAAGTACGGCTAATGAGTGCAAGAGAGTGCTTGCTAATAGTGGTGCGAAAAAGGTAGGTATATTAACAATTGCAAAAGATTATATAGAATAAAGAACAATAGAAAAAGAAAGGAGCAATAAAATGGAAGATCTAGTAGAAAGTATATTGGATTATATTCGTGCAGACTATACTGATTATGCAATAATGATTAATGGTGAATGGGGAAGCGGAAAAACTTATTTTTGGAATAATAAAATAAGAAATAAAATAGAATCAATGCAAGTTAATGGAAAGAAATTAACTACAATCTATATGTCTTTATATGGAATATCAAATTTGGAAGAAATTTCGAAGAAAATATTCATAGAGACAACACAACTAATGGACAAGAATTTGAAAAAATATATGAATTACAATGAACAAACAACAATACCTGAATATGCGAAAACAGGTTTAGACATGGCGAATTTCTTTGGCGTTACTCAAAATGGAGACAAGATTGATTATGAAAAATTCTTTTCTACTGATGATAAGGTATTATGCTTTGATGACCTAGAAAGAGCTAATGTAGACGTTATAGATATATTAGGATATATTAATAACTTTGTTGAACATGATCATATAAAAACAATAATTATATGTAATGAAAAAGAATTATCTACAAAATTAAAAAGCAATAATATTGAAATGAAAACATTTATTGCAACATATTTATTAGACAAAGAAAAGAAATTATTTGAAAATAATAAACCTATGGTAGAGAAAATTCAAGATACAATAGAAGATGTTTTCGATAAAGCGAATGATTATGAAAGAATAAAAGAAAAGCTTATAGGCGAGACATTTGAGTATCAACCGGAATTTACGTATATTATAAATGGTATATTAATGAGATATGAAAGATATCCGGAATTAATACGATTCTTGAAATCTAACACCAGTCTTATAATATCTACTTTTGAAAAAAGTGGAACAAGAAATCTAAGAATATTGAAACATGCACTTGCAGATTTTAAGAAAATATTTGACATGGTTAATAAATCATATCCAAATACTAATAACCGTATATTACAAACAATGCTTATATTTACAATAGCTGTATCATTTGAAATAAAAGCTGGAAAGATAACTAAAGACAAATTTGTAAATATAGAAGATAATGAAGAATATAAATCAATGGTAGTATCATCAAGAGTATTTATGGATAATAGACAATTTTATATTAAAGAATTTGATAATAACTATTATTATAATTTTAAAGCAGAATATAGATTCTTTAAATTTATTGAACTATTTGTCAGAACTAGAATATTTGACATGAAAATCTTCAAGAGAGACATGGAAGAGATAGTAAATACTGTTGATACAGGTAATTTACCAGGGTATAAAAGACTGCTTACAGAAGAGTATTGGAAAATATCAGATGATGAATTTCCTAAGGTTATAGACGATGTACTTGATACTGTAAAAAACGGAAAAATAAGATTGGTTGATATAGTAAAACTTTATGCTTATTTCATGTATTTTATAAAGAAAGATTTAATATCTTATGATGAAGATACAATAAAAAGTACATTTCTAAATGGAATGAATATAGCTTCAATAACTTCAGAATATTGTGATAATCCGGAAGAAGAACTTACAGCTGTATATGTTAAAGATGCAGACTTAGATATGGAAGATATAATAAAAAGATTTAATGAACTAAATGCTCAATTAAAAGATAAGATGTATAAAGAAAAAGCTGAATCTGTATTTAAGAATATTCCAATGAAGATGGAAATCTTTTATGATAGATTTGATAAAGAGTGCATGGACATTCCAATATTCAAATATACAGATCCATATCAGATATTCCAGAGACTATCATGTGCAAGTAATGAAGATGTAGTAATAATAAAGGAAAAATTAATGACAAGAATTAATAAAAATCCTGATTTATTATTAGAAGAAAAATCTAAAATGAATAAATTAAAACAAATAATAAATGATTATATAACAGACAAACCAATTACTATAAAGACAGTTGTTTTAAGTGATTTTGCAAAAGCAATAGAAAAAGCACTTGAAAGTGTAAATGAAGAAAAAAGTGATATGTAAAATTAGACTTTCGTTTGAGATGTCAATATGTATTGATGTCTCAAACGAAAATTTATTTATTGAAATTCCTAGAAAGAGGAATTTTTTTTTGTATAAAAATTCATATTATGTTACATAATAACAATATAAAAAGAAAAAATTGGTTTATAGGTAAAACCACAAAACCTAAATATATGATAAGGGAAAAATAAAATGAAAGCAACAGGAGTAGTGAGAAGAATAGACGACCTAGGAAGAATAGTTATACCAAAGGAAATAAGGAAAACATTAAGGATAAAAGAAGGAAGCCCGCTTGAAATTTTTACAGAAAAAGACGGAGATATTATACTAAGAAAGTATTCTCCAATAGGAGAACTTGCTAATTTCTCAGCAGAGTATGCAGACAGTATATCAAAAGTTACAAACCAGATAACAATAGTAACAGATAAAGATTCAGTAATAGTAGTATCAGGATGTTTAAAGAAAGACTTTTTAGAGCAAAGCATTAGTCAAGAACTTGAAAAAATAATGGACAAAAGAGAAATGTATAATAGTGAGAACGAGGGAATAATACCAATTACTTTTAAAGGAAATAAAGAAAAAGAACAAAAATCTCAGGTAATAGCACCAATAATATCAGATAGTGAGATAATTGGCAGCATAATTCTGCTTGCAAAAGAAAATGGGACAAAATTTGGGCAATCTGAAGAGCAACTTCTGAAAGTTGCTGCAAGTTTCTTAGGAAATCAAATGGAAATATAAGATTAATTTAACAAAATCAGTACAAAATATAGTAAATGTCTAACAAATATGATATAATTTGTTAGACATTTTTATTTGTATATAGATACGGAAAGGAATTTTATATGAACAAATTTTACATTACTACTCCAATATATTATCCAAGTGGAAAATTTCATATTGGAACATCATATACAGAAGTATTGGCAGATAGCTTAAAAAAGTATCATAAATTAAAAGGAGAAGATTGTTTCATGCTTACAGGAGTTGATGAGCATGGACAAAAAATAGAGAATAAAGCAGTAGAAGCGGGAATGCAACCTAAAGAATATGTTGATATTCAAGCAAAAGCAGCCATAGAATTGTGGAAAACAATGAAAATAGATTATGATAAATTCATAAGAACAACAGATGAATATCACGTTATTGCTGTTCAAAAGATATTTGAGAGATTTTTAAAACAAGGTGATATTTATAAAGGTGAATATGAAGGTTGGTATTGTGAACCTTGTGAAAGCTATTTTACTGAAACACAATTAGTTGATGGAAAATGTCCTGATTGTGGAAGAGAAGTAAAGAAGATGAAAGAAGAAGCATATTTCTTTAATATGAAAAAATATGCTCCAAGATTAATTAAATACTATGAAGACCATCCTGATTTTATTAAGCCTGCATTTAGAAAAAATGAAATGACTAATAATTTCTTAAAACCAGGACTAGAAGATTTATGCGTTACAAGAACATCTTTTAAGTGGGGAATACAAGTGCCAAGTGATCCAAAGCATGTTATATATGTATGGCTAGATGCTCTTACAAACTATTTAACTGCTTTGGGATATACATCAGATGATGAAACTTTATTTAATAAATATTGGCCAGCAAATTGCCAAGTAGTTGGTAAAGATATAGCAAGATTCCATTTAATATATTGGCCAATTTTCTTAATGGCGCTTGATTTGCCTATTCCTAAAACAATAGTTGTACATAATTGGATTACAATGAAAGATGGAAAAATGTCTAAATCAAAAGGAAATGTTATATATCCAGAACAATTAATTAAAAGATATGGATTAGACGCTACTAAATATTTCTTATTAAGAGAAATGCCAATAGCAACAGATGGTTTGTTTACACCAGAAAACTTTGTACAAAGATATAATTTTGACTTGTGTAATGATTTAAGCAATTTATTAAATAGAACAGTATCAATGATAAATAAATATTACGAGGGAAATGTTCCTGAATATAATGGAACTCCAAATGATGTTGATGATGAATTTGAAAAAGCAGGAGAAAATGTAATTTCAGAATTTGAAGAAAAGATGAATGAATATGAGATATCTAATGCACTTCAAACAATATGGACATATATAGCAAGAACTAATAAATATATTGATGAAACAGCTCCATGGTCATTGGCTAAGGTAATAGAAGGAGAAAGCGAAGACGAAAAGGAAGTAAAGCAAGAGAAACTAAAATCAGCAATGTATCACTTAGTCGCTAGTTTAAAAGAGATAGCTATATTAATACGTCCATTTTTAAATGAAACATCAAATGAGATATTAAGACAATTAGGAATTGACAACAATGTACAATGGGATGATTTAAAATTGTATAAAAATATAAAAGGCATTCATGTGATTGAAAAAGGTGAACCTATATTTATGAGATTAAACGCAGAAGAGGAAATTGATTACATAAAGAATTTAATGACAAAATAATGAGAAATAAGATATGAAATACTAATGACAGAGAATATTAAGAAAAAAGGAAATATGCAATGAGAAGAAAAGAAATTATCAAGTCGGCATGGGATTTAATATCTTATGGAATGCAACAAGCTGGAATGAGCCAGAGTGAGATTGAAGAATATTTACATAATAATCAAAAAGATATAAGTAATTTTATAGAAAAAAAGTTTTCTAAGTATAAAACAAAAAAAGATGTAATGGCGGAAGCACTGGAGTCTATATCAGAAATAGCAAAAACTAATGAAAGCATTGATGATGTAATTAAGGGATATGAAAAATTAGGTTTCAATAACAAAGAAATAGCCACTCTAAAAAAGGAGTTCATTAGAGCAAGAGTAGAAGATAGAGTTGTAAGATTATATACAGATGAAATGCTTGATGATGAGATGAAGATAAGATGCAGGAATTATAAGAATAATCATCATGAAATACGTGATATAGCCAGAGCTAAAGAAGCAAAAATACAAAATTTATTAGAGCAAGGAAATACACCAGAGGAAATTGCATCAGATAGAGAGCTTAATGTGTGCATAGAAGGTGTATCTGCAATATACAAGCAAATATATGAGAAAAAGCAAGCAGAAGAAGCTAAAAGAGTAAAGGCTGAGAAGGCTGAAGAAACTAAAAGAATAAAAGCTGAGAAGGCAGAGGAAGCTAAAAAAATAAGAGCTGCAAAGGCCGAAGAAACTAAAAGAGTAAGAGCTGAGAAGGCGGAGGAAGCTAGAAGAGTAAGAGCTGCAAGAAGTAAATTGGCGAAACCAGTAGCTATAAAAAGCGTAACAGAGGAGCAATTAAAATCCGTAAGAGACAGAGCGATAGCAGGTGAAAATGTAGAAGATATAGTAGCAGAATATGCAAAGCAAGGATATACAAAAAGGGCTATATCTCACTTAAGAACTGCATTTAATAATGCACAATTAGAAAATAAAATTGTGAGATTGTATACAGATGAAATGCTAGGAGAAGACTTAAGCCAAAAGTGTACAAAATATAAATATAAAAATGCAGAAGTAGGTAGAATTGCTAGAGAAAAGAAAAAGAAAATACAAATTTTATTAAGTCGAGGCAAAGCTCCAGAAGAAATTGCAGCAGATGAAGAGCTAGATGTGTGTATTGAAGGAGTACTTGCAATACAGAAGGAAATAGAAGCTAGGAAGGCTAAGCGAAAAGTAGCAAGAGAACAGAAAAAGAAAGTTGCAACCATAAAACTAACAGATGAAGAAATAGATTCTATAATAGTTAGAGTAAAAGAAGGCGAAAAATTAGAGAATCTAGTTTCAGAATATCAAAGTTTAGGATATAGCAAAAAAGACATATATAGAATTAGACAAACATTTGACAGAGCTAAGAAGGAAATTATAATTGAAAGACTATATCCAGAAGAAATGCTTAGCGAAGAAATGAGAGAACAATGCAGAAATTATAAGAGAAATCATCCTGAAATAACTAAAATTGCAAAAGCAAAAAGAGCTGAAGTACAAAGTTTATTAAAACAAGGAAAGACTCCTGAAGAGATTGCAGAAGATGAAGAAATTAATGTATGTATTGAAGGCGTATTGGCGATAGAAGAAAAGCTAAAAGAAAGAAAAGAAAAACAAGTAGAGTATAAGAAAAGACAAAAAATAAAAAAGAAACAAAAAGAAGAAATGGCAAGGGAGGCAAGAAAAAAAGCAAGAGAAGAGAAAATAAAAGAAGATGAAAGCAAAAGAGAACTAGAGGCTGCAGCTATTGCAAAAATGGAAAAGTGTATTGCTAAACATAAAGAAAAAAGAGAAGAACATAAAGCTAGCAAAAAAGAAAAGAAAATAGTAGTGTCATCAAATTCTGGATATAACAGAATGAATATTCTAAGACAAAGAATAGAAGCTGAAATGAGAAAAGGTCAAAGCCGAAAAGAAGAAGAAGAGAAAGCTAAAAATCAAGTCTTAGCTGAACTAGATGAAAATACTAAAACAATGGAAACAATACTTACTAATATGCTAAAAGTAAGAGGTAATAAAATATTAGGCAGATATAAAGGAATGTTCATAAGCTGTGCCGAAAAAGCGATTGATGGTGTAACGACAGAAGAAGACCTGAAAAGAGTAAAAGACCTTATAAGAAAATTTGAATCAAGTGAAAGTGTAAGACAGTATGAGACTACAATTGTAACAAGCAAATTGTATAGAAAAGAGGGAGAACTTAGAGCAAATAAAGCTGGAAGTTCAAGATTTGCTAAAGATGTAATTGATATTGCAAATGGAATTGCTCAAGGAAATATAGATGTAGCGGAAGCAAAAAAGAGATTACAAGGAAGGGATTCTCAACTAAGAGCATATATGGCTCAAGAAATTCCAGAAAGAATATTGTCATCAGATGTTATGAGAATAAGGGATAACTTAAGAGAAATAACAGGAGATGATGAAAATACATATTTAACACTAGCACGAATATGCATGAGCAGAGAAAATTATGATACTGTAACAGAGTTATCAAGAGATTATATACAAAATGGTAAAGACGAAAGCACTAAATATGATGCTAAGAGAATGATAAAACAAGCAGAACAAGGAAGAAAATATAGTGAAATATCAAAATCAATACAGACCGCTTTGGCTACAGAAAGTAAAGATATTTCGTATGAAAATAAAACTTATGAGTTAATTCAGGATAAAATTCATCAGTATGATTTAGATCCAAGCAAAATTGTTTTAGGAATACGACCAGATGGAATAAAAATAACACTTGAAAAAATAATGATTAGAGAATATAACAGAAATAAATGAGAATAAAACGAAAACTTCTTATCAAATATAAAAAAGATAAGAAGTTTTTTATTTATTGTTTTTTTAATTTAGGTTTAGCTACAAGTGAGGCAATATATCCAAAGAAAACAGCAGCAGCTATTCCGCCAGCAGAGGCTTTAACACCTCCTGTGAAAGCACCGAGCAGCCCAGTTTCTTTGACTGCGTCAATAGCACCTTTAGCTAGGTTTGCTCCAAATCCTGTAAGAGGTACAGTAGCTCCACATCCTGCAAAATCAATTAAATATTGATATATACCAAGTCCACCAAGAATTGCTCCAACTGTAACGTATGCAACTAAGACTCTTGCAGGAGTAAGTTTAGTTTTATCTATTAAAATTTGACCAATAACACAGAGAATGCCGCCTACAATAAAGCAATTTAGTACAGTCATCCAGTTAATACTTTGAAAAAAATCCATTATACACTCCTTTCTTAGTTAAAATTCGATTGAAACAGCATGAGCAATACCGGGGATAGATTCACCTTGTTGGCTTGTGGTTGAATTCATTAAAGCTCCAGTTGCTACTAATAATAGTTTCTTTATTTTTTGTTCTTTCATTAATTTAAATAGATAGCCAGAGAAAACAGTAGCAATGCATGCACAACCACTACCACCGCTGTGTGTATCTTGTTTCTTTTGATTAAACATTAAAACTCCACAATCATTATATCTGGTGCTAATATCATATCCATTTTTCTTGCATAAATCATTTAGTATATCTTTTCCGATGTAGCCGAGGTCACCAGTTATAATTGCATCATAATAATCTGGAGTTCTACCAGTATCTTCGAAATGAGTGCAAATAGTAGAAAGTGCTGCTGGTGCCATAGCAGCCCCCATATTATTAGCATCTTTAATTCCAAGGTCTACGATTATTCCTGGTGTAATATGTGTAATACGAGGGCCGTTTCCTTGCTTAGAGAGTATAGCTGCACCAGAACCGGTTACCGTCCACTGACTAGTTGGAGTACGTTGATTTCCAAGTTCAAGAGGAAATCTGAATTGCTTTTCAGCACTGCAAAAATGGCTTGAAGTAGCACATAGAACATTATTACAAGCACCACTATCCATGAAAACAGATCCAATACATAAGCCTTCTACAAAAGTAGAACAAGCACCAAATAATCCAAAGAAAGGCATATTACTATCTCTCATAGCAAAACTAGAAGAAATACATTGATTTAATAAGTCACCAGCAAACACATAGTCAATGTCTTTTCCAGCGACACCTGATTTTTCTAAAACAGTATTAACAGTTTCTTTGACAAATTTACTTTCAGCCTTTTCCCAAGAATCTTCGCCCCAGAATTCATCTTCTATGCATTTATCAAAATATTCTGCAAGAGGGCCATTTGATTCTTTAGGACCAACAATGGCAGCCGTTTCAAGTATTGTTGGAGGAGTAGTAAGTTGCAAAGTATGTTTTCCTAATTTATTCATTTAATAAACACTCCTTAAATAAAATTTACATTAATAAACAAGCAATGATTCCAATAATAACAGAGCTTGATATACCATATACAAGAACAGGGCCAGCAACTGTAAACATTTTTGCTCCAACTCCCATAATATAGCCCTCAGATTTATATTCCATTGCTGGAGCAACTATTGAATTAGCAAAACCTGTGATAGGTATAAGAGAACCTGCACCAGCGAATTTGCCAATTCTATTAAATACATTTATAGCACTCAAAAATATAGCAATACCAATTAAACTAATTGATACGATTGTAGAGCATGATGTTTGATCAAGACCTTTGTATTTGCAATAGAAAAATATAAATTGTCCTATAGTACAAATTAATCCACCAACCCAAAAAGCATTAAAACAATCTTTTAATATTGGAGAGTTAGGTGATTTTTTGTTCACATATTTGCTGTATTCTTTTGGTGTTTCTGTTGGATTCATAATAAAAATTTCCTTTACAAAATTTAAGTTTTATTAGGGTAAGCTTATAAACCTTATCTATCTTTATCAACTAAAAAAGCTACATCAAGATCCACATAATATTCGATAAGCTTATTTACAGAGATTTTGGCTCTTTGATCAAGAATTTTGATAGAAGTAATGTTACTGATAGTTTTAGCAACTTCATTGACAGTTTGAATTATAGCATCTTTCCACGAAACATTAGAAGTTCCAGTCACATGTATATGTTTTTCAATTCCCATAAAAATACCTCCTAAAAATATTTATAGTTAATATTCCCATGTTTGCAAAAAATATACAAAATTGTGAAATTGAAATATTTACAAACAAATGTTTATGTGTTAAAATGAATAATATTCAGTTAGTAGGAGGAAACAAAAGATGATAGCATACTTAAAAGGAATAATTGACATAAAAAGACAAGATTATGTTGTAATAGATGTACATGGTGTAGGATATAAGATATTTATGCCAGAAGGAGCAATACAGAATCTTGAAGTTGATTCAGAAGTTAAAATATATACTTTTATGAGAGTAAGAGAAGATGACGTAAGTTTATATGGATTTTTAAATGTTGAAGAACTTGCAATGTTTGAACTATTGATTAGTGTTGGAGGAATTGGGGCAAAGTCAGCAGTGGGAATATTGTCAAATATAGCACCATCAAAATTTGCATTAGCTGTTATAACAGATGATGTAACTACTTTAAAAAAATTACCGGGAATAGGTGCTAAAACTGCTCAAAGAATTATATTAGAATTAAAAGATAAGATAAAGACACAAGAAGCAACTGAACAAGAAAATGAGATAAAACAGAAGACAGAAGTAAGTGATAGTGCTAAAGATGCTATTGAAGCATTACAGGTACTTGGATATACTCGCAGAGAAGTTGAAGAGGCTATATCTAAGATAGGAGAAAGCAATTTGACAACAGAGGAAATAATAAAACAAGGATTAAAATATTTAGGAAGATAATGAAAGGCAGAGGTAAAAGTGGACTTAAGTAAACCATTGGCATATAGAATGATGCCTAAAACATTGGATGATTATGTAGGACAAGAACATATTTTAGGAGAAAATAAAATATTATATAGAACAATTAAAGCAGATAGATTATCTAGTATAATATTATGGGGCCCTCCAGGATGTGGAAAAACATCGCTTGCGAAGGTAATAAGCAATACAACAAAATATAAGTTTATTAAATTAAATGCTGTAACAGCGGGTGTAAGTGATATAAAGAATGCAATAATAGAATCTGAAAATTTATTAATGAATCCAAGTGGTAAGTGTATATTATTTATAGATGAGATTCATAGATTCAATAAATTGCAGCAAGATGCGTTACTTCCTTATGTAGAGAATGGAACTGTAATATTAATTGGAGCAACTACAGAAAATCCATATTTTGAAGTAAATAAGGCTTTAATTTCAAGAAGCATGGTATTTCAGCTACATCCACTTACAGATGACAATATTTTTACTGTATTAAAGAGATCTCTTGAAAGAGAAGATGGATTAAAAGAATATAATGTAAAGGTTGAAGATGACATATTAAGAAAGTTTGCTATATGCTCAAATGGAGATGTTAGAACTGCTTTGAATAATTTAGAAGTTGCAGTGCTAACTACACCAGTTAGTAATGATGGCTATATCAATATAACAGCCGAAGTTGCTAAAGAATGTGTGCAGACAAGGAAAGCTGTATTTGATAAAAATGGAGATTCACACTATGATAATATTAGCGCTTTTATAAAATCAATGAGAGGGTCAGATCCAGATGCAACTGTATTTTATTTAGCAAGAGCTCTTAATGCAGGTGAAGATCCGATGTTCTTAGCAAGAAGAATAGTTATATCTGCTGCGGAAGATGTAGGATTAGGAAATCCAAATGCACTAGTTGTTGCAAATGCAGCAATGCAAGCAGTCAATATGGTTGGAATGCCTGAGGCTAGAATTATATTGTCAGAAGCTGCAATATATAATGCTAATTCTAGAAAATCTAATTCAGCATATAATGCAATAAATTCGGCATTAGAAGATGTTAGAGAAAAAGATACAGGAATAATCCCAATGCATATTAGAAATGCACCAGCTGAAGGAATGCAGAAAGAAGGATATGGAGTAGGTTATAAATATCCACATGCTTATCCACATCATTGGGTAGAACAACAATATTTGCCTGACAAGATGTTAGGAACAAAATATTATAATCCAGACGAAAATGAAGATAGAAGTAATATTCAAGAAAAAGAATAATATAAAAATAGAGTATATGAATTAATAATCATATACTCTATTACTTTATTTCTTAACTTCTTTTTTATCTTTAAGAATATCAGATATTGCACCAACAGAGCTTAAAGCTTGAGTTGCTTCAAATGGAATGAATACTTTATTAGCTTCGCCATTTGCAACATCTTTAAGAGCTTCTAATGATTTTAGTTGAACTAAAGTTTCGTTAGGGTTAGCTTTCATCATTGCACCATAAACTAATTTAACTTCATCAGCTTTTGCTTCAGCAACTTTTCTAATAGCTTCAGCTTCACCAACTGCACGTCTAATCTTAGATTCTCTATCTGCATCAGCTTGAAGAATAGCAGCTTCTTTTTCACCTTGAGCTTTTAATACAGCAGCTTGTCTTTCACCTTCAGCTTGAAGGATAGCAGCTCTTTTATTTCTTTCTGCATTCATTTGCTTTTCCATAGCATCTCTAATATCTGGTGGAGGAGTGATATCTTGAACTTCAACTCTATCAATAGAGCATCCCCATATATTAGTTGCTTCATCAAGCATACTTCTTAGTTTATCATTTATTGTATCTCTTGAACTGAAAGTTGAATCTAAGTCCATTTTACCAACTAAATCTCTTATAGATGTAACTGATAAATATTCGATACCTTTCTTTAAACTTTGAATTTCATATACAGCTTTAGCTGGATCCATAATTCTATAAAAAACTACAGTGTTAATAGTAATAGTAACATTATCTTTAGTAATAACTTCTTGAGGAGCAACATCAAGTGTTTGTTGCTTCAAACTTACAATGCTACGAACATGGTCTATAAAAGGAATAATTATAGTAAGACCAGCATCTGCAATTTTATGAAATTTTCCCAAACGCTCTATAATGTAAACCTCAGATTGTCTAACAATCTTAACACTCATTGTAACAAACACAATAAGTATAATGGCTATTATTATCAAAAACAACATAAAAAAACCTCCTAATTTAATAAAACTATATTGATTATATCATGAATAGGGCAAAAAATAAAGCTTTTTCGAACAGATTTTGTCAAAAAAAGTTATGAATTTTAATAAATTTAACTATTGAATAATAATATGCAGTATGATATAAGTTATTATATATGAAAATAACAAAGGAGGAATAAAGATGATAATCTATTATACATAGGAAAAATCGACTGTAGTAGTATGAAACAAAAATAATATAAGAAAGTAAAAGGAAAGAATAGATATGCTAAAGAAATTAAAAAATATACCCAAAGAGGACTTAATAAAATATATAATAATAATGGTAGTAACACTACTTTTATGTCAAAATTTTTTACAAATGCATTATTCATCTGACACATACGTATTGTATGCACTTGGATATATGAAATATCCATCTAAATATTTCTTATTAGATGGCAGACTAATATCAACAGTCGTATGTTATTTGGCAGGAATATTAAAAATACCAATAAAGGCATATATAATTGGCATGGACTTTATAGGAATAATCTTTGTAGGTTTATCAATATGTACAGTGGTAAAATTATTAGAAAAGCTAATAAAACCTAAAAGTAATATTTTGAAATTATCAATAATATGTGCAAGTTTTTTATTAGTATTAAATCAATTTACACTTGAATACTTGTTATTTCCAGAATCGGCTGTAATGTGCATGGGACTTTTCTTGATAATACAGGCAGTAAGAATTATGATAGAAAATCCTAAACACAAATATTTAAAAATATTTATGTGTTTGCTAGCAGCAGGAATATCATATCAGGGATTATTAAATATCTTTCCAACTCTTGCAATTTTATTTTATCTAGTAAAAGAAATAAAAGATGAAAGACCATATAAAGAGAAGGAAAAAGAATTTTTTATAGATATGGTTAAACTTGCAATACTAGTACTAATTTCATTAGGAATTTGTATGGCTCTTGTAAAGATTGGGACTAAAGCTCTAAACAGTGAACAAGACAGAAAAATGCACTTAATGACTCTCGAAGCTGTAAGACTAAGAGGCGAGACTGTAATGGAATATATGGATGAATTGTGGAATGAATGTATGGCAATGCTACCAAAGCATACAAATACAATAGTCCTTGTAATTAGTACATTATTAATAATTGCTTTAAAACCTAAGAAAGAATATTTTTTACAATATTTATTGATATTAATTGTATCGTTTGGAATATGTATTGTTCCTATGTTCATGTTTAACACTGGTGTATGCGGAAGAGTTAATGTACCATTAACGATGCTATGGGGTGTGTCAATAATTGTGTTATTGACTTTAGTAAGTGAAAAGCCAGAAAAGAAGATTCTTTCAAAAATAATATATACGTATGCAATAGTGTCATGTATAATAAATAGTATTTTTATTATGCAAAATATATCTGAACATATTGCTGCAAATAGAGTTGATGAAAATACAGGTGCTACTATTAATTATTTAGTGAAAGAGTACGAAGAAAAAACAGGGAATACAGTAACTAAGTTTTCATTTATGTATGATAGAAATCCACAACAATATGCAGTAGGAATAAAGCCAATGCAATCATTAACAGAAAGAAAATTTGCTTGTTCATGGTGTATTAGATCAGCAGTAGATTTTTATTGTCATAAAGATTTGAAATATACAGCAATGCCTAGAGAGATAAGAGATAGATTTAAGAATATAGACTATAAAGAATTTACAGAAGAACAAATAATTATAGAAGGCGATACACTGTATATGTTAGTGTACTAGAAATAAGGGGGAAAAACGTATGAAAAGAATTAGAGAATGTAAAACAGGAAAACGAAAGAATTTTAATGAAAGAGCTATTACATTAATAGCTCTAGTAGTAACAATAGTTATAATACTAATATTAGCTGCTATAACAATAACAATGACATTAGGTGAAAATGGCATGTTTCAGAGGAGTCAGGATGCTAAAAATGCTACTATAAAGGCAATGGCTGATGAAGAAGTTGAACTTGCTGTTAGTAACCTGAAAATGGAAACGACAATAAGAGAAATGACTAGTGAACAGAGTAGAAAATTTCTTGAGGATGAGTTGAAAAAATCAGATAAAAATACAACAGTTGTTATTAATGGGACAGCTTTTGACGTAAATCATAGAAAATTTTCGTATGTGGTAGATGAGAATTTTGAATTTGATGATGAGACACCTTTTGATCCAGTAGAATGGGACAAAACTGCAGCACCAGAAAATGTATTTGTATGGGAAAGTGATAATCCTAATGATGAAGGATATAATACAATTATTGGATATAATGCTACAGTGGATAATTATCCAATACTTAGATATCCAAGTAGATGCAAAATTATTAGAGAAGATATTTCTGAAACATATGATAGGTCTGACTCAAAACCAGTGCAGGCGTATTTAGTGAGGAGATGAGATATTATAACCGCAATCCTATACAAACCAGTAATACCAATGGTTACGAGATACCAAAAGAACCTAGAATGCAGGTTAAAAAAATAGAAAATAAAGAAGATTATATAGACTTACTTTTAGAGGCAGATCCTTCAAAAGACATGATACATAAGTATTTGAACGATTCTGATGTATATGCATTAAAAAAAGAAGATGAGCTAATTTCTATTGCAGTTATTTTGCACATTGATAGAAAAACATTAGAGTTAAAGAACATAGTTACAAAAGAAAATTACAGAAATAAAGGTTATGCAAAAACACTTTTAAAATCATTATGTGGTAATTATAAACAGAAATATGACAGAATGTTGGTAGGAACAACAGAGAATAATATTCCTTTCTATGTTAAGCAGGGATTTGATAAATACGAAAAAACAATTAAGAACTTCTTTATAGATAATTATAAAGAAGAAATAAAAGATGGAGAACTAACTTGTACTGATTTAATATATTATTCAAAAGATTTAAAGAAAAAATAAAATATTATAGTTATTGAAATAATATCTAACATATATAAGAAATCTAATAGAAATATTAGATTTTTTATTTTGCCTTCAAAAAGGAAGGAGTAAAAAGAAAATGAAAAAAAATGAAAACAACAAACCAAAAAATAATGAAAAAATTAAAAAAGAAACAGAAAAGATTAAAGAGATTATAAGAAAGGAGACAGGTATTTATATAAAGAAGATGAACTCAAGAAACTTAAAGAAAGAATTTGAACAATTTTATTATATTATGGCATCAAATTATTATGAGTGTTTAACAGCAATAGGGTATTTAGATGAAATAGAAACTGATTGCTTTGCTTGTATAAAAGATGATTACTTATCAGATTTTGTAAGGTCAATGAGTGCTATGATGAATAAAATATTTTGTGATGAAGAAAAAGACTTTTCAGATATAATGAATGGAATTATGAGAATGTTAATTTCTGAAGATAAAATTGTTAATATTATAAAAGACGATATACCTAATTGGGTAATATTAAGAAAAAAGATAAGACCAGGATTAGTAAATATTGTACCTTTATATGATAATTTAAATGAATACTATTTGAATTATTCATATAGTTATAATGTTCAAGAAGATATAAAACCTTTTATTGTAGGACTTAACAATTTATTTGGTAAATTAGCAGATGATGAGGAGTTTATATATGTTTCTACTCATTTACAAGATGATAAAGAAATAACAGAGGAATAAATATTCAAGACAAGAGTTAGCTTTTAGGAGTTAGCTCTTTTTTTGAGGAAAGGAGCAAGAATGGGAAAGTGTCAGATAATTGCAATAGCAAATCAAAAAGGTGGAGTTGGAAAAACAACAACTACATTTAGTTTAGGAGTTGCACTTAGTAAACAAGGAAAAAGAGTATTACTAATTGATGCAGATCCACAACGGAGATTTAACTACTTGTATGGGTTACTATAATCAAGATGAATTGCAGAATACTATTGGAACATTAATGTCTGATACTATATGTGATAATGAAATAAATGCAGAAAATGCTATTCTTCATCATAAAGAAGGAGTAGATTTAATTCCTGCAAATTTAGATTTATCAGCAATAGAGTTTTCATTAGTTAATGCAATGAGCAGAGAGTTCACGCTTAAAAATTCTATAAGAGGTATTAAAGATAACTATGATTATGTATTGATAGATTGTATGCCATCTCTTGGAATGATAACAATAAATGCTCTGGCTTGTAGTGATAAGATAATAATTCCAGTACAGGGAGAATATCTGGCTGCAAAAGGAATGGGACATTTATTAAAGACAGTTACGAGAGTGCAGAAACAAATAAATCCTAATTTAAAAATAGGAGGAGTATTACTTACATTAGTAGATAAAAGAACAAATTTATCAAAAGATGTAAGAGATACTTTGATCGACAATTATGGACAATATGTGAAAATATATGGTGCTGAAATACCCAAAGCAATAAATACAGCAAAATCAACATCAACAGGAAAGAGTATATTTGAGTTTGATAAAAATAGTCCTGTTGCAAACGCATACAATAATTTAGCAAAGGAGGTATTAGAAAATGAAAGAACAAGACAAAAAGATGGTACTTCCAAAGTTAGATGATTTATTCACAAGTCAAGAACAAAGAGATAATCCAGTTGTTGATGAGGTAAAGGAAATAGAACTATATAAAATAGGAGAATTTCCAGACCACCCTTTTAGAGTTATAGATGATGATAAAATGGAAGAAATGGTTAAAAGTGTAAAAGAACATGGAGTTTTATTACCTGTTATAGTAAGAAAACGAGGAGAAGGAAATTATCAAATGATTTCTGGACATAGAAGAAAAAGAGCGTGTGAACTTGCAGGAATAGATAAAATAAAATGTATTGTTAAAGAATTAACTGATGATGAGGCAACAATTCTTATGGTAGATAGTAATATTCAAAGAGAAGAAATATTGCCTAGTGAAAAAGCATTTGCATATAAAATGAAACTTGAAGCTATGAAACATCAGGGGAAAAGAGTTGATTTAGAAGAAGATATAACTTCGCGACCATTGGGCGACAAGTTAAAAAGTGCAGAAAGAATGGGAGAAGAAGTTGGAGAAAGTGCAAGAACTATACAGAGATATATTCGACTTACTTATTTAATACCAGAGTTATTAGAACAAGTTGATAACAAAAGAATAGCTTTTAGACCAGCAGTAGAATTATCATATTTAAGTGAAGAAAATCAATATGTTGTAGAAAATATATTTGAATTTGATGAGGTAACACCTTCTTTAAGTCAAGCAATAAGATTAAAGAAATTAGAACAAGAAGGAAACCTAACAGAAGAAAAAATAGAAGAAATACTGCAACAGGAAAAGCCAAATCAAAAAGAATATATAAAGATACACAATGAAAAGATAGAAAAATATATTCCAAGTAGAGTAAAAGAATCTGGAAATGTTGAAGATTTTATTATTCAATGTGTGCAAGATTATATTAGGCGAGAACGAATAAAACAAGAAAGAAATTCCAGATAGTGCGTGAACAAAATTAGATATATTTAGTTATATTTGTTTGTGTGAACGCTTTACAAAGTTTTCCCTTACAATCCCTTTTAAATACATACTATATTACAAACTAAAAGAGAATTATTATATAAAATATATTTAATAATATTATAATAATTTACACATTTGTTTTTATCTCTAAAAAGCATATAATTAAGCTATAAGGAGATGGTAGTAATGAGAAATAAAAAGATATTAGTTTTAATAATTATAGCCTTAATAGTGGTATTATTTGCGAGTATATTGATTATAAAATTAAAACAAACAAATAAAATTGATATGGTAAGTGAAAAAGAGATTGTAAATGAGATAAACAATACTGAAGAAGAAATTACAGAAGAAAACATTGTAGTTGAAAGCAAAATAGAAGAACAAAAAACACAAGAAGAAGCGGATATTCCAGAAAAAGAAAAGGAAAGTCAACAAGAATTACAAAAGCAAATAACAATAGCTACACAAGATAAAAAAGTAGAAAGTCCAAAACAAGCAGAACAGTCAAAGGTAACACAAGTAATAACAAAACAAAAAACAGAGATAAATGAACAACTTAAACAAGATATTAAAACAGAAACTCAAATACAAGAACAGACTAAATTTGAAACTAAAGTAGAAGAAAAACAATCAGAAACACCAAAATGTACTGATACAAATCATGGTGTAGGAGTAGGAAATTCAAATAAATGGTTTAATAGTTATAATGAGGCAGTTTCATATTATGATAATCTAATATTAAGTTATAGCAATAAAGTACATAATGGAGAAATAATATTTGAAGAATATAACAAACAATGTCCTTGTGGATATGAGATATGGAGTTGCCAATATTGTGGTAAATGGACTTTAAATTATTATATGAGATAATTAAATATTTTTATAAGAGCAGGTTAATTAAAACTTGTTCTTTTTTTATGGAAAAGGAGGAATTTTAAATGTTGAAAAAGTTAAAAAGTAAAAGAATTATAGCTTTTTTCTTACTGATGATAACATTATTAAGTACAACACAACCAATATTTGCAGCATCAGGAACAGGTAAATGGGTAGGAGGACAATTTGCTTCATTCATTAAAACAACTGATAATGCAAATACTCAATATGGAGTTTTATTAAGAAGATTAATAAATTACTCAACTAATGAACAAAGAACAGTTTTCTGTGCAGAACATGGTGTAGATTTTGATACAGGAACAGTTTACAATGGAAAATATTATACACCAGTTGATTCAAAATTAAGAAAAGCTTGTAAAGTAGCTTATTTAGGATGGTATAAACAACAGGGAAATTATGTTATAGATGGAGGAACATCATCTGCATTAAAGAAACAATATGTTTTAACACAACAATTAATATGGGAAACATTAGGACAAAGTAATGCAACTTTTATTGATAGTGGTATTCAAGCAGAATATGTAAGTTTTAAAAACAATATTGAAAACCAAATAGCACAAATGGATAGAAGACCAAGTTTTGATGGAACAACAATAACTATTCAAGCAGGAGAAAGTAAAACTTTAAATGATTCTAATGGTGTTTTATCAGCTTATCCAAGTTTAGATAGAACGACAAATGGAATAAGGGTACAACATTCTAGTGGTAGCAATTCAATGACAATATCAGTAGATGAAAATACTAATTTAGAAAACTATGTTATTACTGACGCAGAATTTAAGTCTTGGGGTATGATTAAAGATGGAACACAAGACCACGATTCAATGGTATTTTTTGAATTTGCAAGTGGAGTTCAAAATCAATTATATTCAATGGCATATAATGATCCAATAACATTAGCAGTTGGATTAAATATTGAAACATTTGGTAAGTTAGAAATAAAAAAATTAAATACAAATGGAGATTTAATAGATGGTGCTATATTCCATGTGACAGGACCAAATGGCTTTAATCAAGATGTAACAGTTACTAATGGGAAAATAACAATAGAAAAATTAAGAAAAGGAACATATACAATTACTGAAAAATCAGCTCCTAATGGATATTTATTAAATACACAAGCCTATAATGTCGAAGTACAAGTAAATCAAACAGCAAGTAAAGCTATTGTTAATGAAGAACCAACAGGTACTATACAAGTAATTAAGAAAAGTGAACAGGGAGATTTAATTAAAGATACTGTGTTTAAAGTTACTGCAAATGAAGATATAAAGAATGTTGCAAAAACTAAAACTTATTATACAAATGGACAGGTAGTTGCTAATATAAAAACAGATAGTAATGGATTAGCAGAAATTACAAATCTTCCACTAGGTAAATATATTGTAGAAGAAACACAAGCAACAACAGGATATTTAATAGATAATACTAAACACAATGTTACTTTATCTTATAAAGGACAAACAGAAAAAATCGTATTAGAAAGTTTTGAAAAAATTGATACTACACCAACAGGAGAAATAACTGTATATAAAACTGATAGTTATAATAACAGACTAAAAGGTGCAGAAATTTCTTTATATGCAAGAGAAGATATAAAAAATGTTGCAGGTACTAAAACTTGGTATAAAAAAGGAGATTTAGTTACAAAAGCAATTACAAATGATGATGGAATGGTAAAATTCTTTGATTTACATTTAGGAAAATACTATGTAAAAGAAACAAATGCTCCAGAGGGGTATTTATTAAATACAAAAGAATTTGATGCAGAATTAAAATATAAGGATGCTAATACAAAAGTTATTTATATTGATGTTAATGGAATAAAAGATGAAGAACCAACAGGAACAATTACAATAATAAAGAAAGATTCAGAAACTGGATCAGTACCACAAGGAGATGCAACATTTAATGGTGCAGTTTATAAGGTTTATGCAAATGAAGATATATACAACAAAGCAAAAACTAAAAAATTCTATTCAAATGGAGATTTAGTTGCAACAAGAACTATGAATGAAAAAGGAGAAACAGAAGATATAACAAATCTTCCTTTAGGAAAGTATGTTGTTAAAGAGGAAACTGCTCCAATAGGATACATGTTAGATAAAAATACTTATAATGTAGAACTAAAATACAAAGACCAATATACAAAAGTAATAACAGATACTAAAACAAGTTTAGAGAATGTTAAGAAAATGGGAGTTCATATATTCAAATCTGGTATAAAAGAAAATTCTGGAGAAACACCAGGATTAGAGGGTGCAGAATTTACTATAAAATTAAATTCAGCAGTAGAAAGAGCTTATGCACAAGGCTACACTTATGCAGAAGTTTGGAATGGAATTGATGAAAACGGAAACCAAGTAAAAGTTGATAGCAAAAGAGTAGCAGAAGCACAAGTAATAGCTCCTAGTTATGAAACAATAAAAACAGATAAAGATGGAAACGCATATACTCAAAAGAACTTACCTTATGGAAAATATATAGTTAAAGAATCTAAAACACCAACAGATTATGAAACAGCAGTTGATTTTACATTTTCTATTACAGATGATGAGTCAGAAATCAAAGAAATAGCAAAAAAAACAAAACATTTAGTAGTAAATAATGAACAATTAGAAACATATATTAAGTTAATCAAAAAAGACTTAAAAACAGGAAAACTTGTTACATTAAATTCTACAACATTTGAAATTAAAGCAACAAAAGATATATATGATAGAGCTACTAAAAAGATATTATTCAAAAAAGGAGAATCTATTTCTCAAAAAATTGGAAATACAACATACACATCATTTACAACAAATGCAAATAATATAGTTGTTCCAGATAGCTCATTTAATAGTAAAAATGATGATAAAGCAACAATTACAACACCTTTAAAATTACCAGTAGGAAGTTACGAAATAACAGAAATAAAAGTTCCAACAGGCTTTTTACAATTAGATAAAGCAGTTACATTTGAAATTAAAAATGTAAAAGATTATGACACAGACAAAGATGGAGATTTTATAAAAGAAGTCGTTGTTAAAAATGAGCAACCAACAGGAACTATTAAATTGGATAAAACTATTGCATTAAGAGAAGATGCAGATACATCTTTAATTGATACATCAGACTTATCTGGTATAGAATTTAAACTTTCAGCAAAAGAAAATATTATAGATATGGCAGATGGTAGTGTAATTTACAAAAAAGGACAAGAGATTAAAAAATATAATCTGACTAAAGATGGAAAATTAACAATAACAAATCTTCCAATGGGAACTTATGAAATAGTTGAAACTAAAACATTAGATGGACTTGTTTTAAATACAACAAAATATGAAGTTAAGTTTGAGCAAAAAGATTTAACTACAAAGATATATGAAACAAAATTAGATATTTCAAATGATACAACATTAGTTGAATTTTCTAAAACTGATATTACTGGAGATAAAGAACTAATAGGAGCAAAACTTACAGTATTAGATAATGAAAATAATATTATAGATACATGGACATCAACAGAAAAAACACATAAAATTGAAGGCTTAACAATAGGAAAAGAATACACACTAAAAGAAGAAATCGCTCCAGAGGGTTATGTAGTTGCAACAAGTATTAAATTTACTATAAAAGATACAAATGAAATTCAAAAAGTAAATATGATTGATAAAATTGTTGAAATGAGCAAAGTTGATATAGCAGGAGATGAAATCGAGGGTGCAACAATTCAAGTATTAGATAAAGACAACAAAGTAGTTGATGAATGGGTATCTGGTAAAGAACCACATAAAATCAAAAATTTAGTTGAAGGAGAAACTTATACATTACACGAAGAAATAGTTGCAGATTCTTATGTAAAAGCAACTGATATTGAATTTAAAGTAATAACAGATAAAGAAACTCAAAAAGTAGTTATGATAGACAAAATAGTAGAAATGAGCAAAGTTGATATTGCAGGAGAAGAAATTGCAGGTGCAACAATTCAAGTATTAGATAAAGACAATAAAGTAGTTGATGAATGGGTATCTGGTAAAGAGCCACATAAAATCAAAAATCTAGTTGAAGGCGAAACATACACATTACATGAAGAAATAGTTGCAGATTCTTATGTAAAAGCAACTGATGTTGAATTTATTGTAACAACAGATAAAGAAACACAAAAATTAGTTATGATTGATAAATTAGTAGAAATAACTAAAACAGATATAACAAATGGAAATGAACTAGAGGGTGCAGAATTAGAAGTAACAGACGAAGATGGTAATACAATAGATAAATGGACATCAACTAAAGAACCTCATAAAGTAAAAGGTTTAGAGGAAGGTAAAACATATATCTTAAAAGAAACAACTGCTCCTTATGGGTATGAAATTACTGAAGAAATAAAATTCACAGTAACAACTGATAAAGAAACTCAAAAAATAGAAATGAAAGATATGCCAATACTAAAAAATGTAAAGGTAATTAAGATTGATACTGAAACAAAAGAAGTTATTAAAGATAAATTCATATTTGCAATATACGAAGATCCAGAATGTACAAAACTTATTAAAGAGGTTAAATCTAATTCAGAAGATGGAACAGCTTTATTTGAAGAATTAAGATATGGAACATATTACATTAAAGAAATAAAAGCACCAAAAGATTATGAATTATCAAACAAAATTGTTAAAGTTGAAATCAATGACAAAGGTATATTTGTAGATGATACACAAGTAGAAGAAACTGAAAATACAATAGAATTTACTTTTGAAAATAAAAAGATAGAAGTTCCTAAAACTGGAGTTGAAAGCAAAATAAAATTATTTGCTAGTGCAATAATTCTATCTTTACTAGGAATAACTTATATAATTAAGCGTAAACAAAATAAAGATAAATAATAAATGACGGAGAGCTAGATTATTAGCTCTCTTTAATTTGTTAAAAATGGGAGGTGTGAAATGCCTAGAAGAAGAAACTTAAGAATGGAAACATATAACAAGTTAATAAGTATTGGAAAATCAACAGAAAAAGATATTTTAAATTTAAAAATAGAAGATTTAAAAGAAATAACGAAAGATCCTGATGTTTTGAATATTATTGCTTTACGAGAGTTTATTAAAGACCATAATACAATAGGGTATTTCAATTATCAAGAAACGAGAAAGGAGGAAACCGATGGCGAATAAATATCAACTAATAAATGAAATGGCAAGTGAAACATTGAAAGAAATTACTCAAAATGGAGAAAGTTGGATTAAGTTTTTAAATACGGCGAGTAACAATTACAAATATTCTTTTAATGAGCAAGTGTTAATATATGCTCAAAAACCAAATGCTACTGCTTGTGCAGATATAGAAACTTGGAATAAAAAATTACGAAGATGGGTTAATAAGGGTGCAAAAGGTATTGCCTTATTATCAATGGAAAATGGCAGAAATGTATTAAGACATGTTTTTGATATTTCAGATACACATAGTGGTATAAATAAAGATTTTAAGTTATGGGAAATAAAACCTTCTTATGAAAATGGAATTATAGAAACACTAGAAAATAGTTTTGGAAATTTAGAAGTTAAATCTAATTTAGCAGAAGCAATATATTCAGCATCTATAAATTTAGTTGAAGATAATTATCAAGATTATTTAGTTGATTTAAAAGAAGTTTTAGATGGTAGCTTATTAGAGGGAATGCAAGATATAGATTTAGAGGGAAACTTTATTGTATTACTTGCAAAATCAATATCATATATGGCAATGAAAAGATGTGGTATTGATCCAGCAGAACATTTTAATGTATCAGATTTTGAAATGATTAGTAGTTTTAATAATAAAAGAGTTGTTTCAAGATTAGGTGCAGCAATAAGTGATATTGCAGAACAAGAATTAAGAGAAATCTATTCTAGTGTTATAAATTATGAAAAAAATTATAAATTAACAAATCGTACATTTGTTAATAATGAAAAAATAAATTATCATAATAATGAAGAAAAAAATAATGAAGGGAGAAATGATTATGATAGAATTAACATACAATCAAATGGGAGATTACCAAATACCACAAGTAGCATTACCAAAAACGAAGAAAATGGCACAGGGGAGATTCTCAAGAATGAGGGAGAAATTCCTAAAAGAACACAAAAGAGGGTTATACGAGGAATTAATGTTAGATGGCAAGATGGAAGAACATTTAGGAGAAATAGAGCAAACAGCCCAAAAGAGAATGAAACAGATAATAACAAGTCTAGCAGAGAAGAATCAAATAACAGAGGAAATGAAAAGAGAGAATCAAATGAGTTGGGTACAAGCAATGAACTCAATAAAGAACCAAGCCGAAGAAATGATAATGTCAGAGCTAATTTACAATTAAATCTTTTTGAAGATACTTATGTACCACCAATTAAAGAGTTACCAAGTGTAGATACACAAATAAATAATATTCAAGCACAAGCAGAAGTAGAAAATACTCCTGCTTTTTCTTTTACTCAAGAAATGATAGATAAAACACTTATTGAGGGCAGTAATTTTTCACATAGTAAATATAGAATTTATGAACAATTTAAAAGGAGCTTATCATCAAAGGAAAATATAATATTTCTAAAACACGAATATGGAATAGGAGGTTCAAGTTCTGCATATTATGGTGCTGAATTTGGACAAGAACACGATAGTAAAGGAATAAAACTATATAAGGGTTATAAAGATGATAGAGCAGAACTACTAATAAATTGGAGTAAAGTTGAGCAAAGACTTAAAGAAATTATTAGATTAGATAGATACTTTAATGATGAAGAAAAAATAAAATACCAGGAATGGTTAGAAAATGACTATGAAAAAGAAAAATGGATGCTAGATAGAGGATTAAAAGAAAATACAAATGATTTTATAGATATATCTAGTATAAATATTGAAAAAAATTATAAGTTGAATAATGGAAATTATTTTCATTTTCACACAAACGATGAGGGATATTATTATGCAATATATGACAACAGAGGAACAGAAATTGATGGTGGACTTTTAGAATATTCAGAAAATGCAGATAAAAAGACTTTAGATGATATAAGGAAAGATTTAGCAGAGTTTACTGATATTACAGAATTAGCAAATACAAACCTAGAAGAAGTTAGCCAAGAATTTATTGATAATTTAGAAAGTAAATTTATTGAATATTCAGATTCTCTTGAGCCTGATGATTATGACGCATATTTTATAACAGACGATATTAAGAATATGGACGAAAGTAAATCGTATACCGTTGCAAGAGTTATAAATAATAAAAATGCAGTAGAATTACATTATACTAATGGTAATGCAACAATAGAATATGGAACTAAACAAGATGATAACTCATGGGAAAGTATAATCGAAGAAGCATTATGGTTTGAAAAAAATCAAAGTGAAGATGAAATAATAAGTAAATTGGAAGAATTGTTTAAAGAGCAATTTCTAGATGTTGAAATAAAAGATAAAACGATAGAGAAAAATTCAATCACACAATTTAAAATAGGACAAATTATTTATTTAGAAAGTGATAGAAAATATAGAGTTGAGGCTATTAACAAAGAATTAGATGAAATTGTTTTGTTAGACCAAACAATGTTAGAAACTGCACATTATCCAATTATGAGAAATGAAAGTTATTTACGAGCAGTTTCACTTTATCATAGTAATGAAAGAAACTTTGAAAAAGAAATTACTACTAATAAACAGGAAATAGTAGAACTAAAACCTAAACAAGAAAATGTTAATTATCACATTGATGATAAATTATTAGGAGAAGGTACACCAAAAGAAAAAGTAAGAAGAAATATTGAAGCAATAAAACTTTTACATAAGTTAGAAGATGAAAATAGATTAGCAAATTCAGAAGAACAGAATATTTTGTCGAAATATGTCGGTTGGGGTGGACTTCCAGATGTGTTTGATGAAAGTAAAGATAATTGGAGTGAAGAATATAACGAATTAAAAGAAATTCTTACAGATGAAGAATATAAGTCAGCAAGAGCTTCAACATTAACTGCTTTTTATACACCACCAGTAGTTATAAATGCAATATATGACACTCTAAAAAGCATGGGTGTTGAACAAGCAAATATTCTTGAACCAAGTTGTGGTACAGGAAATTTTTTAGGAATGTTGCCACAAGAAATGCAAAGCTCAAAACTATATGGAGTAGAACTTGATTCCATAAGTGGTAAGATAGCAAAACAATTATATCAAAAAGCAAATATTAAAGTTCAAGGTTATGAAAAAGCAGATTTACCAGATTCGTTTTTTGATATAGCAATAGGAAATGTGCCATTTGGAGATTTCAAAGTTAATGATAAAAGATATAATAAAAATAATTTTCTAATACACGATTATTTCTTTGCTAAAACTTTAGATAAAGTTAGACCAGGAGGAGTAATTGCATTTATTACTTCAAAAGGAACAATGGATAAAGCAAGTCCAGAGGTTAGAAAGTATTTAGCACAAAGAGCAGACCTTTTAGGTGCTATTAGATTACCAGATAATACTTTTACAAAGAATGCAGGAACAAAAGTAACATCAGATATTATCTTCTTACAAAAAAGAGAAAATTTGACCGATATAATGCCAGATTGGGTATATCTTGATAGAGATGAAAACAATATTACAATGAATAAATATTTTGTAGATAATCCAGATATGATATTAGGAAAAATGGAAATGGTATCTACTGCTTATGGCTATGATTCAACTTGTAAAGCAGAAGAAGACACAAATTTAGAAGAACAATTAAATTATGCGATAACTAATATACATGGAGAATTACAGAATAATAGTATTGAAAATGAAATTGAACAAGAAGACACATCAATACCTGCAATTCCAACTGTTAAGAATTATTCTTATGCAATAGTAGATGATAAATTGTATTTTAGAGAAAATTCAAAAATGATATTACAAGATGAGTTACCTTTAACGGCACAAAATAGAATAAAAGGTTTAATTTTGTTAAGAGAACAGGTAAGAGAATTAATTGATTTTCAAATGGAAGATTATTCAGATGAGGAAATTCATATTGCACAAGCAAAATTAAATGAATTATATGATAGATTTACAAAAGAATATGGCTTAATAAATTCAAGAGCAAATGAAACAGCATTTTCTAATGATAGTAGTTATTTCTTATTATGCTCACTTGAAAAGATAGATGGAGAGGGTAAATTTGTAGGAAAAGCTGATATATTTAGCAAAAGAACTATAAAAGCTAAAAAGAAAGTATTAAAAGTAGATACTCCAGATGAGGCTTTGATTTTATCTATACAAGATAAGGCAAAAGTTGATTTAGATTATATGCAACAATTATGCAAGATAGACAAAGAAGAAATAATAAATAGTTTAGAGGGTGTTATATTTAAAGTACCTGATTATGAAAATACAAATAATTGGGTAACTGCTGATGAATATTTATCTGGTAATGTTAGAGAAAAACTAAAAGTTGCAGAACAATTTGCAAAAGAAGATTCTAGTTTTAATATAAATGTTGAAAAATTAAAAGAGGTTATTCCAAAAGACCTTACTGCAAGTGAAATTGGAATTAAGTTAGGCTCAACATGGATACCACCAGAGATTATTAGAAAGTTTATTTTTGAATTATTAGATACACCAAGTTATAACAGATGGGATATTCATGTTAAATATTCTAATATAACTGCTGAATGGTATATTGATGGAAAAAGTAATGATAGAAACAATGTAAAAGCATATACAACTTATGGTACATCAAGAATAAATGCATATAAAATAATAGAACAGACACTTAATCTAAAAGATGTAAAAATATTTGATACATTTATAGATGATGAGGGCAGAAAACAAAGAGTATTAAACAGAAAAGAAACTGCAATAGCTTGTAGTAAACAAGACGCAATAAAAGAAGCATTCTTAAATTGGGTATGGGAAGATCCAGAAAGAAGAAATCATTTAGTAAGACTTTATAATGATAAATTTAATTGCATAAGACCAAGAGAATATGATGGCTCTCATATAGGGTTTGTAGGAATGAATCCAGAGATAAAATTAAGAACACATCAACTTAATGCAGTAGCACATGTTTTATATGGTAATAACACATTATTAGCACATGAAGTAGGTGCAGGAAAGACATTTGAGATGGTTGCAGCTGCAATGGAAAGTAAGCGTTTAGGCTTATGTAATAAGTCTTTATTTGTAGTTCCAAATCATATTATAGAGCAGTTTGCAAGTGAGTTTTTGCAACTTTATCCAAGTGCCAATATTTTAGTTGCTACTAAAAAAGACTTTGAAACCAAAAATAGAAAGAAATTTTGTAGTAGGATAGCAACAGGAGAATTTGATGCAGTAATTATTGGACATTCACAATTTGAAAGAATACCAATGTCAATAGAAAGACAAATTGCATTATTAGAAGAACAAATAAGTGATATTACAAAAGGAATTGCCTCTGAAAAATCAAACAGAGGAGAAAACTATACTATTAAACAAATGGAGAAAACAAGAAAATCATTAGAAACTAGATTAGAGAAATTACATAAGGAAGAAAGAAAAGATGATGTTGTAACATTTGAAGAATTAGGTGTAGATAAATTATTTGTTGATGAAGCTCATAATTATAAGAATTTGTTTTTATATACGAAAATGCGTAATGTTGGTGGAATAGCACAAACTGAAGCACAAAAATCTTCCGACCTTTTTATGAAATGTAGATATTTAGATGAAATTACAGGAGGCAAAGGTTCTGTATTTGCTACTGGAACACCAGTAAGTAATTCAATGGCAGAACTTTATACAATGCAGAGATATTTACAATATGCAGGACTAAAAGAAAATAGTTTAGAGCATTTTGATAATTGGGCAAGTACCTTTGGAGAAACTGTTACTGCAATAGAACTTGCACCAGAGGGTACAGGATATAGAGCAAAAACAAGATTTGCAAAATTTCATAATTTACCAGAGTTAATGTCTATGTTTAAAGAAGTAGCAGATATTCAAACTGCTGAAACCTTAAATTTACCAACACCAGAATTTGAAAATATAAATGTTGTTGTAAAACCAAGTGAAATACAGGAAAAAATGGTTAAGGCTTTAGGAGAAAGAGCAGAAAAAATAAGGTCAGGAACAGTTGATGCAACAGAAGATAATATGCTTAAAATTACAAATGAGGGTAGAAAACTAGCATTAGACCAAAGACTTATGAATCCTTTATTACCAGATTCGGAAAGTAGCAAAGTAAATTCTTGTTCTGAAAATATTTATAGAATATGGGATGAAAATAGTGATAAAAAATCAACTCAACTTGTATTTTGCGATTTATCAACACCAAAAGACTTAAAAGGCTATGAAAAAGAAGAATTTACAGATGTATATAATGAGTTAAAGAAAAAGCTAATTCAAAAAGGTATTCCACCTGATGAAATAGCTTTTATTCACGAGGCAGACAATGAGGTTAAAAAGAAAGAACTATTTAGCAAAGTAAGAAAAGGACAAGTTAGAGTGTTAATGGGTTCAACTCAAAAAATGGGTGCAGGTACTAATGTTCAAGATAAGTTAATTGCAACTCATCATTTAGATTGTGCATGGAAACCTTCTGATTTAACTCAACGAAATGGTAGAATGATTAGACAGGGAAATGAAAATAAAAAAGTATTTGTATATTCTTATGTTACAGAAAAGACCTTTGATAGTTATATGTACCAATTAGTAGAGCAAAAGCAAAAATTCATTTCTCAAATAATGACATCAAAGACTCCTGCAAGAACAATGGAAGATATTGATGACAAAGCATTAACTTATGGAGAAATAAAAGCATTAGCAACAGGAAATCCTAAAATATTAGAAAAGACATCGTTAGATACTGATGTTGCAAAATTGAAATTATTAAAACAAGAATTTATGAATCAAAAATATTCATTGCAAGATAAGATTATAAAATACTTTCCAGAAGAAATAGCAAGACTTAATAATAAAATTGGAGCAATGGAAGAAGATACAATTAAATTACAAGAATATACTAAACCTAATGCAGATGGTTTTTCTCCTATGAAAATAAATGGAATGATATATACAGAAAAACAAGAGGCAGGAAAGAGATTATTACAAAGTATAAATGATTTAAAAAGTATGGAAACAAGAGAAATAGGAGAATATAGAGGCTTTACAATGGAAATTAGTTTTGATTCAATAACTAGAAATGTTAGATTAAAATTAAAAAATAAATTCAGTTATTCTATTGATTTAGGAGTAGATAGTATAGGAAATATAACAAGAATAAATAATTGTTTAGAGAATATTGCAAAAGATATTCCTCACGAAAGAGATTTATTAGATAATACATATTTTCAAATGGAAAATGCAAAGCAAGAATCTCAAAAGGAATTTCATAAAGAACAAGAATTACAAGAAAAGTTACGAAAACTAGAAGAAATAAATGCAGAATTAAAAATAAATGAAAATGAACATGAAATGTTAGGAGATGAAAAGGAAGAAAAACAAGATAAATCTCCTGATAAAAATTCTCCAGAAAGATGTTAAAAAAATTAAATTTATGCTATAATGATTTCATCAAATAGTAATTTGTATTTATAAATTAGAAAGAGAGGAATATTTATGAGTAGTAAACAAAAAGTCTTTATTGTAATTGGAATGATAGTAATTATAGGAGTAAGTTTTGTAGTTGGTTTATTTATAGGGCAACAAAATGCTCCAAAGAATGATTTAGCAATTAGGAAAGTAGTTGGGCAAACATTTTATGCAAATATTGAAAGTATAAAGCAATACAATGATGGTAGCTTCCACATTAATGTAAAAGGACTAGAAATAAACGACATAAATTATAGAGGAAATTTCACTTTTAAAGTAGATAATAGTATGGATATGACTTGGAGAGGCGAAAAGATTAAAGTTTCAGATTTCAAAGTGGGAAACAATATTGCAATTACTTTTACTGACGAAATGCTTACATCTATTAGTCCTACTCCATTAACAGAAGTTGTTAAAATACAAATTTTAGATGATGAAAGATAGAGAAAAATTACAATTTAGTGATTTGTTAGATAAATAGTAATTTGTAGGGAGGAACAATGTCTTTAATAAGTGTAAATAATTTGACTTTTGGATATGATGGAAGTTTTAATAATATATTTGAAAATGTTTCATTTAATATAGATACAGATTGGAAATTAGGACTAATAGGTAGAAATGGTAAAGGAAAAACTACATTTTTAAAGCTATTACAGGGAAAATATGAATATAGAGGAACAATATCAAAAAGTGTAGATGTTGATTATTTTCCTTTTGAAGTAACTAATAAAAATAGAATGTCAATAGAGATAGTAAATGAAATTGCTCCAAATGTTGAGGATTGGGAAATTATAAAAGAATTGAATTTATTAAATAGTGATATAGAAATTCTTTATAGAAATTTTAATTTATTAAGTGGTGGAGAACAAATAAAAATACTTTTAATTAGCTTATTTTTAAAAGGAAATAATTTCTTGCTTATAGATGAGCCTACAAACCATTTGGACATAGAAACAAGAAATAATTTAGTTGATTATTTGGAAAAGAAAAAAGGTTTTATATTAGTATCTCACGATAGAATTTTTTTAGATAAAGTTGTAAATCATATTATTTCTATAAATAACACTAATATTGAAATACAGCAGGGTAATTTTTCATCTTGGAAAGAAAATAAAGACAGACAAGATAATTTTGAAATAATGCAAAATGAAAAATTACAAAAAGATATAAATAAACTTGAAATTGCTTCAAAAAATACTGCAAAATGGTCTAATGAGGTTGAAAAGTCAAAATATAAAACAAGCAATTCAGAATCAAAGATAGACAGAGGTTACCTAGGACATAAGTCTGCTAAAATGATGAAAAAGTCAAAAGTTATGGAAGGGCGAATTGAAAAGGCAATAGATGAAAAAACTAATTTATTAAAAAATATAGATAGAAATGATAGTTTAAAAATAATTCCAATAGGAAGTAGAAAAAGTCCATTGATTTTAGCAAATAACTTACAAATAAAATACAATGAAAAAATAATATTCTCTCCAGTTTCATTTGAAGTAGAAAATGGAGATAGAATTGCAATAGTTGGAAAAAATGGAATAGGAAAATCAAGTATATTAAAATTGATTTTAGGTCAAGAGATACAATATAACGGAGAATTAAAAATAGCAAATGACTTAAAAATATCTTATGTATCACAGAATACAGACTATTTAAAAGGAAACTTAAAAAACTTTTCACAAGATAATAAAATAGATGAAAGTATTTTTAAAGCAATGTTATCTAAAATGGGATTTTCAAAATTAGATTTTGATACTAAAATTGAAGAAATGAGCGAAGGACAGAAAAAGAAAATTTTAATTGCAAAAAGTATATCAGAACAAGCTAATATTTATATATGGGACGAGCCATTGAATTATATAGATATACTAACAAGAGAACAAATAGAGGACTCAATCTTAAAATATAATCCAACACTAATCTTTGTTGAACACGATACAACTTTTGTAGAGAAAGTAGCGACAAAGATTATAACAATAGAAAAATAAGTGTGCGAGAAATTACAAGTTATAGAGTAGTTTTAAGAGTGATATTTAAAATATTGCTCTTTTTTTCTGTCAAATTTATAATTAAATAATTTGCACATTTCTCAAATTCAAAAGATTATATTAGAATAAGTTTGAGGAGGGATAAGGAAATGGAAGAATTATTTAATAGACCTATTTTAGATCAACTATATGATTCAATAAGTGATGATTTTGAAACAATGCTATTAAAGAAAAAGAATCTTGATGGTAAATTTACAGAGTCATTAAAAGTGGAAGAAGAATTGATTAATTTGATTAAAAAAGTAGTTAAAGATGAAAAAAAGTTAGACCCAATAATTGCTAAATTAAATAAATTTGAACTTGCCATTGGTAATGAAACTGACCTACTTTGTAAACATTATTATAAATTAGGGATAGTTGATAGTAAAAAAATATTGATGGAAATAGGAGAATAAAGGTATGGAAGAAATTGCAGGTAACTTTTTTGATAATTATGAAGAAGGTTTTTTAGAGTATTTAGAAGTTCATAAAGCACAAGCATTAAAAGATAGAGAAGACTATCAAACATTAAATAAAAAGATATCAGAACTAAAATATAAATACCCAAATGTAAGAACATTTTTAGAAGAAAAAGAACCAATAGAATTAAGAGATGATGAACAATATGCAATGCTTAATGTACTTGATTATGAAATTGAACTTGATGTTATTGAGTTAAAAGAAAGTTTTAAATTAGGTTTTAAAGAAGCATTAATCTACTTAAATAATATGGGAATGTTAAAATTAAATTAGTTTAAAGGGATGGATAATTTAAAAAATCTGTCCTTTTTATTATGTAAAAAAAGAAAGAGAGTGTGATAAATTATGGAAAATGAAGAACTAAAAAGTAAGTTAATTCAAAAATTAGAGAGAGAATTAACAGATTTTAAAGATAGTTTAAAAGAACTACCTGCAGAACAAATAATAGACAATAGTTATAAAATAACATGTATGCAAACGATACAAGATTATTTAGCAAACGATAAAGATTATTCAAAGTTTGAACTTAAAACATTACTTAAAAGGGAACATTTATTAGAAGAATGCTATGATGATTGGCTATCTAATGATGGTAGTTTAAGAGAGGCATTAGAGTTTTCAATAGATGATACGATAGACCTTATTAGAGATAATGAGGTTAAAAAAGAGCGAAATAAAGACGCAAGATAAAAGTGGGGAGGTGCAAAAATATGCCTAAATTTGTACCAAAAGAGGTAGTAAAACAAGCAAAAGAAATTGATTTACTAACTTATTTTATGAACAATAATCCATCAGAACTTGTAAGAAAAGGTACTAATACATACTCCTTAAAAAGTCATGATAGTGTCATTATAAGTAATGGATTATGGCATAGATTTTCAACACATCAAGCAGGAAAGTCAGCAGTTGATTATCTTATTAAAGTAGAAAATATGTCATTGCAAGAGGCAGTTTCAAGTGTATTAAATAGAAATATAGATACATATATTAGACCTCAATATAGTAATGAAAACGCACCTAAAACAATAGTAATTCCAGAAAAAGCGAGTACCAATAAACAAGTTATAGAGTATCTAAAAAACAGAGGAATTGACGAAGAAATAATAAATGATTGCATAAATAAAAAGATTATTTATCAAGAAAATAAAACCAATAATGCAGTATTTTTAGGGTACGATAATGATAACAATATTAAATATGCAGGGTGCAGAAGTACAAATGAAAAAAGAATAATGAGAGATGCAAAGGGGAGTTCAAAAGAGTATTCTTTTAGAATGTTAGGAGCAGAAGAATGTAATTCATTACATATATTTGAAAGCAGTATAGATTTATTATCTTATGCAACATTATTAAAAAATAAGGGATATGATTATACAAATCAAAATCTTTTATCACTTGCAGGAGTGTATCAACCAAGTTCTAATATAGAACAAAGTAAAGTACCAATAGCAGTACAAAACTTTTTAAATAAAAACGCAAATATAAAAGATATTGTATTACATTTTGATAATGATATAGCAGGAAGAAATGCAACAAAAGCAATGCTATATGCACTTGATAAGTACAATGTTTATGATATTCCTGCTCCTTATGGTAAAGACATAAATGATTACTTATGTTACAGCATAGGGTTAAAAAATAGGCAAGAAATTGACAGATATAAAATGAAAAAAGAACAAAATAGAGTACCAATATAGGTACATTTAAAAATGTAAAAAGAGGATTTCTTGTCCTAGCAAGCACTGAATTTGTTCACACGAAAATATCGTGTTTCAAAATTCTATTCTATGGGGAAACCCCAATCCCCATTTTTAAATGAGTAAAACAGGAGGGAGAGATTTGAGAAAAAGATATATAAGAAAAGATATAATGCTTAATGAATTAGAGAATGAAAAGTTAATTGCAGATTGTCAAAGATGTAATCTTTCTTATGGAGAATATTTTAGAAGATTGTTAATGAATGAAAATATAAAAGAAAAGCCTGGCAAAGAATTTTATGTGATAATGAAACAACTTTCTAAAATAGGAGTTAATCTTAATCAAATAGCAAAGAAAGCAAATCAAACAGATAAAATAGATAAAGATTATTATAAGAGTGAAGCAAATAATTGGCACAAATTTGCAGAAGAAGTAAAAAATAAATTTTTGTAGGAGGTGGTAATTTGGCAGTAACAAAAATATGGAAAGTTGTTAAAAGAATGGATCATGTTATAAGTTATGCTAAAGATGAAAATAAAACGAAAATTGAATTTAATCAGAAATATGAAATGTTGGTAGATGACTTGCAAAATGTAATTGATTATGCAAGAAATTCAGATAAAACAGAAAAAGAATATTTTGTTACAGGAATAAATTGTGATTCAGATTCAGCTTATGAAGAAATGCAAGATACAAAAAGATATTATAATAAAAAAGATAAAATTTTAGCATTTCACGCATATCAATCTTTTGCAGAGGGAGAGGTTACTCCAGAATTAGCACATCAGATTGGTGTGCAACTTGCAAATGAAATGTGGGGAGATAGATTTCAAGTAGTAGTTACAACTCATCTTAATACTAATCATATACATAATCACATAGTGCTTAATTCTGTTTCTTTTGAAGATGGTTTGAAATATTATGATAATCATACTAATTATGCAAAAATGAGGCATATATCAGATGAACTTTGTAAGGAATATGGATTAAGTGTAATAGAAGAAAAAGCAACAAAGAAAAAAATGAACTATGATAATTTTTATAAGAAATCTTTATATACTGACAACTATTCTAATAATGCAAAACGAGATTTAGATTTAGCAATTAGACAAGCATATTCTTATGATGACTTTTTATACTTAATGAAAAAATTAGATTATGAAATTATTTTTAGAGCTAATAAAATAAGTATTAGAAAAGAACCATATAAAAGAAACATTAGAATAGAAAGAAGATATGGAGAAAATTATTCAATAGAAAATATAAAAAGAAGAATAATAGAAGAACAAGCAGTTCGAGTTCCGTTTATAGAAAATGTTTATAATTATAGAAAAGTTAATTATCCTTTTGCAAAAAGGCACAAAAGAGCCAAAGCGAAAGGATTTATTGCTTTATATTATCATTATTGTTATTTGCTAAAAGTTTTTCCAGATAATGTACCACAACAAAGATTACCACCAAGTATTAGAGCAGATGTTTCAAGAATGGAACAATTATCTGAAGAAGCAAGATTTTTAGCAACACATAAAATAAAAACATTTGAAGAATTAAGTAATTATCAAGATGATGTGAATTTTAAAATAAAAGAAATACTAGACCAAAGAGAAAGACTTTGGGCAAAAAGAAAGTTATCAAAAGATGGAAATGAAATGCACGAATATGCAGAGCAGATTTCATCTTTAAATGATAAATTAGTTAAATTAAGAAAGAGGGTGGAATTATGTGAAGATATTAAAACAAGAGTACCGAAGATAGATAATAATTTATCTGAATTAGATACACAAGAAGAAATGGAAAGAGAAACAAAAGAGAGAAAAAAAGAGAAAAGAAAAAAAGGAAAGGAGTAAATGATATATGAGTGTTAATGGAGATGTATCAGAACAAGTAGTAAGATTAAGTTTAGAGGGATTTGAAATTTTAGCAAGACTAACTGGTAGTGGAGCAAAGAATGTTGCTGCAATGATTTATACTATTATGAAAGATAAAAAACAAACAAAAGGAAAGATTAGACTTAATAATATGTTAAAAACAGGAAAGCCTTTAAAAATATTTACAGTAAGCAGAGAAGATTTAAAAACATTTGCAAGAGAGGCAAAAAATTATGGTATTTCATATTGTGCTTTAATCAATAGAAATAACAAAGACATTGATGGAATGGTAGATGTTATGGTTAAAGATGAAGATGCTTCAAGAATAAATAGAATTGTTGAAAGATTTAAACTAACAACAACAGATACTGCAAGAATGGATACTGTTATTACAAAATCTATTGAAGATAGAGAGGCAGAAAAAAGAGAAAAGGGTATTCCAGAAAAATCAAAGGAACAACAGCTAGAAGATTTACTTGCTAAAAAGCCTATGCAAACAGAAGAAACCTCAAAAGCAAATTTCAATATGGCAAAGACGGAAAAAGACCCTCTGTCAGAGCCTTCCTCAACGACTTCCAAAATGCAAGAAGGGGTATCTAAAGGAGCAAAGAAACCATCTGTAAAGAAAGAACTTGCAGAACTTAAAGTTGAAGCAAAGAAATTAGATGAACAAAAATCTAAAGAAAAGGTTAAAGTAAATATAGTACCTGTTCAAAATAATAAAAAAGCAAAATCAAAATCAAGTAGATAAGGAGGAGTGTTCAATGGAAGAAATGAGAACAATTAATTTAGATAAATATGATTATCGACTAATATTAAATGCATTAAATGAATTTAGAAATATAAAAATACAAGAAAATGTTGATATAGAAATCATAGATAAGTTAATGTCAAAATTGTTAAAAGCCCCTGTAAATAAAAAGATGTTATCTTTAAATAGAACTGCAAAGGGAAAATTTACAAGCAATGAAGCAAGATGAAAAAAGAATAATGAGAGTGTTGTATGTAATAGGAATTATTCCAATTATTTGGATTGCTCTCCTTTTAGCTCCTTATACTAAAGGTGGACTTATAGAAATAATAAAAAATGGTAGTGTAGCATTAAATCAGCCATTTAAAATAGTTATTGTAGAGAATAGTATTAGAACTATTCTTATTTTTTTGATTATTTATATATTTTCAATCTTATTATATGAATCAACTAGAAAGAATTATAGGAGGAGAGAAGAAAATGGTTCAGCCAAGTGGGGCGAGGCAAAGGAATTAAATAAAAAATACAAACAACCTAATAATTATAATAAGTTGCTTACTAAAAATGTTTCTGTTGGATTAAATGGAAGAAAGCATAGAAGAAATGTTAATGTATTAGTTATTGGTGGTTCTGGTGCAGGAAAGACATTTAGTTATTGTAAGCCAAATGTAATGCAATGTGCAACCTCGTATGTTATACTTGATCCAAAAGGAGAAATTGTAAGAGATACAGGTTATTTATTAGAAAAAGAACGGATATGAAATTAAAGTATTAGACTTAATAAATATGGAGAAATCGCATTGCTATAATCCGTTTGTATATATAAAAACAGATAATGATGTTCAAAAATTAGTAACAAACCTTTTTAAATCAACAACACCAAAAGGAAGTAGCACAAACGACCCATTTTGGGATACTGCTGCAAGTATGTTGCTTTTAGCTTTAATATTTTATTTGAAATATGAAGCTCCTGAAGAAGAACAAAACTTTGTAATGGTAATGGAATTACTACGAGCAGGAGATGTTAAAGAAGATGATGACGAATATGTTAGTCCTCTTGATATGTTATTTAATAGATTAGAAACAAGAAATCCAGAGCATATTGCTTTAAAATATTATAGAGCATATCATTCAGGTTCAGCTAAAACATTAAAATCAATACAAGTAACTCTTGCTGCAAGACTTGAAAAATTTAATTTAGAGAGTATGGCACAACTTACACAAACAGATGAATTAGACTTGCCAAGTTTAGGAGAAAAGAAAGTTGCATTATTTGCAATTATTCCAGATAATGATACATCATTTAATTTTTTAGTTAGTGTTTTATATACACAACTTTTTCAACAATTATTTTATTTAGCAGATTATAAATATGGTGGCAGTTTACCAATACATGTACATTTTGTTATGGATGAGTTCGCTAATGTAAGTTTACCAGATGATTTTGATAAAATATTATCAGTAATGAGGTCAAGAGAGGTATCTGTTTCTATAATATTGCAAAATTTAGCACAATTAAAAGCCTTATTTGAAAAACAATGGGAATCAATAGTTGGAAATTGTGATGAGTTTTTATATTTAGGTGGTAATGAACAAAGCACCCATAAGTATGTTAGTGAATTATTAGGAAAAGAAACAATAGATACAAATACTTATGGTAGGAGTTATGGTTCACATGGCAGTTATTCTACAAATGACCAAATCGCAGGTAGAGAACTATTGACACCAGATGAGGTAAGAATGCTAGATAATAATTATGCTTTACTTTTTATTAGAGGAGAAAGACCAGTAAAAGATTTCAAATTTAATTTAAAAGAACATTTTAATAGCATAAATACACCTATTGGAAATAAAGAAATAAAACCATATCTACATGGAGGAACAGAAAATTCAATAGGAACAATATCATTTAATTTAGATGATATAGAAATTGATACAAAAGAAATTATAGATTTAGAAACAAATGAACTTGATATTGAATTATTATCAAGTGAAGAAATTGAAAATATGTACAAAGAAGATACGAATAATGCTAATAGTATCTAAAAGACCAAAGTTATATCTAACAAATATACTTTGGTCTTTTTTTGTACCCAAAAATAAAAATTAAGGAGGATTTTTGATATGGAAAATAAGAAAAAAGGAAATTTTAAAGTATTTTTAAAGAAAACATTAAAAAGAGGAGCAATAATTATAGGTTATGTTATTGCTTTAAATGTAGCTGGGCAAATTCACTCATTCGCAGCAGATGACCCAATAGCTATTGTTAATAATTTATCTAATTTTATATTTGGCTTAATAAGAGCAGTTGGAATGATTATTTTAGGTTTTGGAATTGTTCAAGTAGGTATGAGTTTAAAATCTCATGATCCAACACAAAGAGCAAATGGAATAATGACATTAGCAGGTGGAGTGGTAATTACATTTGCAAAAGAAATTTTAAATATTATTACAGGTGGATAAAAATTAAGGCAGTTTATCTGCCTTAATAAATTAAATTTAGAATGGAGGTGCTAGATGTGAATTGGATTGTAGGAAATTTACAGAACGCATTAGATACATGGAATGGTAAATTATCAGAAATTTATATGTTAGTTACACAAAGTCCAGCAGATTTCAAAGGTGGAGCAATATGGAATATTATTTTAAATATAAATGGAGCTTTACAAGCAATAGGTTTAGCATTACTTGTTTTATTTTTTGTTGTTGGAGTAGCAAGAACTTGTACTAATTTTTCAGAACTAAAAAGACCAGAACAAGCATTAAAACTATTTTTAAGATTTGCAATAGCAAAAGGAATTGTTACTTATGGATTAGAACTAATGTTAGCAGTATTTAAGATAATACAGGGAATAGTAACAACAATTATGGCGAAAAGTTCATTTCAAGCAAGTGCTATGACTCTGCCACAATCAATTATTGATGCAATCAATAAATGTGGATTTTTTGAGAGTATTCCTTTATGGGCAGTTACACTATTAGGTGGACTTTTTGTAACAGTATTATCATTTATTTTAATTCTAACAGTATATGGAAGATTTTTTAAATTATATATGTACACAGCAATAGCTCCAATACCATTATCATCTTTTGCAGGAGAAGGAACACAAAATATAGGAAAGAGCTTTTTAAAGAGTTATATAGCAGTTTGTTTAGAAGGTGCAATTATAGTTTTAGCTTGTGTAATCTTTTCAGCATTTGTAACAACCTCGCCGAGTGTTGATACTGGTGCTGCAACAGTTACTATGGTATGGAAATATGTTGGAGAGCTAATATTTAATATGTTAGTTCTGGTAGGAACTATTAGAATGTCAGATAGAATTGTTAGAGAAATGATGGGATTATAGGAGGAATGCTTTATGAGTGAAACAAGACAATTAGAAAATGCTTATGTAATTGATGTTGGTTATAGAAAAGAACAACCTATTGCTTTTGTAAAAATGAATAATGAATATGTTATTGGTTTTGGATATGAAATTAAAGACAACAAGATTGATTGGCAATATGGTTATTATTATTTGACAGATTTTGAAAAAGCAAAAACAGATTTTAAAAGAGTTTTAGCAGGAGAAAATTTAGCTGATACTTTTAGTGAGAAGGAGGAAGATAAAATTATGGAAGATTATCAATTTTATAGTGTTGAAGAAGTTATGAAAATTTTAAAAGATAAGGAAAAATTATTATATGTTGATGATGGATGTGATGAGGTAGTAATTAAGTTTGAAGATCTACCAGATGTTATAGTTGATATAAATACCAAAAGTGGAATGACAGATTTGAAAATATATGATTACCAAAATCCATCAATGACACCACTTGCAACTACAATGGGAATATTTTTAGATAAGTGTAATCCTGATTTAAGAGAAAAAATTATTGACAGACTTATAAAATTACAACAAGGAGAGATTGAAGTTAAAGATTACAAAATGATAGACGAATACATACTTGAAGAAGCAAGAGATAAGTTGGAACAAGAGAAAAAAACAAAAGCAAAAAGAAATAAGGAGGCAAGATAGATGGAAGTAAAAATAAACAAAGATATTAGAGAATTTAGTGAGAGTATATTTTTTGGACTGTCTTTAAGGCAGTTCATTTTTTCTGTAATAGCTTGTATTGTTGCAGTTGTTTTATATTTTGCACTCAAACCATATTTAGGGTTAGAAACTTTATCGTGGATTTGTATATTAGGTGCTGCACCTTTTGCTGTACTTGGATTTGTTAAATATAACGGAATGACAGCAGAAAAGTTTATTGTTGCAGTAATAAAATCAGAGTTTTTGACACCTAAAAAATTAACATTTAAAGCAACAAATATATATGCCCAAAACTTTAAACCAACTATTGATAAAAAGTTAAAACAAAGTTTGCTAAAACCACAGAAAAAGAAGAAAGAAAAGAAAGATAAAAAGAAGAAAAAGGAGGTAAAAAATAATGAGAACTCTTAATAAAATTTTTAAATTAGATAAAGAAAAATTTAAAATACCGAGATGTGTTCAAGATATTATTCCAATAAAAGCAATATGGGAAGATGGAATTTTTCAAGTAAGTAAAAATAAATTTTCAAAATCATTTAAGTTTATGGATATAAATTATGCAGTTGCTAGTAAAGAAGATAAAGAGGCAATGTTTTTAGATTATTCTGATTTATTAAATTCATTAGATGTTGGAGCAATAACTAAAATTACAATAAATAATAGAAGAATAAATAAATTAGATTTTGAAAAAACAATATTACTAGATGAAAGCAATGATGAACTTAATGATTATAGAAAAGAATATAATAAAATGCTTGTATCTCAAGCAAAAAATGCAAATGAGATAGTGCAAGAAAAGATAATAACAATATCTGTTTATAAGAAAAATGTCGAAGAAGCTCGAAATTATTTTAATAGAGCAGGTAGTGAATTGATAAGCAGATTTAATACATTAGGTTCAAAATGCGTTGAATTAGATGCAAAAGAAAGATTAAGAATAGCACACGACTTTTATAGAACAGGAGAAGAAACTTCTTTTAGGTTTGATATACACGAAACAATGAAAAAAGGTCATAATTTCAAAGATTTTATTTGTCCTGATACAGTAGAATTGGAAAGAGATTACTTTAAAATGGGAGATAGATATGGGAGAGTATTATTCTTAAAGGAATATTCTAGTTATATCAATGATGATATGGTAACAGAGCTTACAGACTTAAATAAAAATATGATGTTATCAATAGATGTTATTCCAATACCAATGGACGAGGCAGTAAAAGAGGCAGAAAATCGTAGATTAGGTGTAGAAACTAATATTACAAACTGGCAGAGAAAACAGAATGCTCAAAATAATTTTTCTGCAATAATACCTTATGATATGGAACAACAAAGAAATGACTCAAAAGAAATGTTAGATGACTTGACTATTCGTGACCAAAGAATGTTTTTAGGAGTTATTACAATGGTAATAACAGAAGAATCAAAAGAAAAATTAGAAAGTGTGACAGATGCAATTTTAAAAATAGCTAGTAAAAATCTATGTCAGCTTGGAATATTAAGATTTCAACAATTAGATGGACTTAACACAGTATTACCGTTTGGAGTTAGAAAAATAGATGCAGTAAGAACTTTAACTACTGAAAGTTTAGCAGTATTTATGCCATTCAAAGTGCAAGAAATTAGGCACGAGAATGGTATTTTTTATGGTCAAAATGCTATTAGTAAAAATATGATTATTGCAGATAGAAGACAACTTTTAAATGGAAACTCATTCATTTTGGGAGTATCTGGTAGTGGTAAATCATTTGCAGGAAAGCAAGAAATAACTTCAATAAGATTACGAGATCCAAATGCAGACATTATTTTAATAGACCCAGAATCCGAATATGCACCACTTGTTAAATCTTTAGGTGGAGAGGTAATTAAAATATCAGCAGTAAGTAATAATCACATAAATGCAATGGATATGAACTCTCAATATGGAGATGGAGCAAATCCAGTAATATTAAAATCTGAATTTATATTATCTTTGTGTGAACAACTAATTGGTAGTGGAAATCTCGGACCGAAACAAAAATCAATAATTGATAGATGTACGGCAAATGTTTATAGAGTATTCCAACAAGGAAATTATCAAGGAATACCACCAACTCTGCAAGATTTTAGAGAAGAACTATTGAAACAACCAGAAGATGAGGCAAAAGAAATAGCACTTGCAATAGAATTATTTACAAATGGTTCTTTAAATACATTTGCTATGAACACTAATGTAAATACATCTAATAGTTTAATATGCTATGATATTTTAGAATTAGGTAAACAATTACAACCAATAGGAATGTTAGTAGTATTAGATTCTATATTGAATAGAATTACTGCTAATAGAACAAAAGGAAAAAATACTTATATTTTCATTGATGAAATATATTTATTATTCCAATATGAATATTCTGCAAATTTCTTATTTACACTTTGGAAACGAGTTAGAAAATATGGAGCTTTCTGCACAGGTATAACACAAAATGTTGAAGATTTATTACAAAGTCATACTGCTAGAACTATGCTTGCAAACTCTGAATTTATAATAATGCTTAATCAAGCAAGTACAGATAGAATTGAACTTGCAAAATTATTAAATATATCTGATTTACAGATGAGCTTTATAACAAATGTTGGAGCAGGAGAAGGACTTATAAAAGTAGGTTCATCATTAGTTCCTTTTGTTAATAAATTTCCAAAGAATACAGAACTATATAGGCTGATGACAACTAAACCAGGAGAGTCATAATGAATAAAATATATAGTTTGATTTTAATACTACTAATAGTTATTTTAGCTATTAGTAGTTATTTTTTTATAAAAGAAATTGCAGAAAATAAGAAAGAAAATGAATTGTTTGAAGAATTGCAGGAAGTAGTGCAGGAAGAAGAAAAAACGACCGCCCAAAATCAAATTACAGACAATTTAAAAAATGAAACAAGTAATTTATCATCTAAAAATGTTGGAAATTACAATTTAGAAAGCATTTCAAAAATAAATACAGACATAATTGGGTGGATTAAAATTGATGGAACAAATATAAATTATCCTGTTATGCAAAATGGAGATTTCTATCTTCATAGAAATGTTTATAAAAATTATTCAAGTAGTGGAACTCCATATTTAGCAGAACATTGTAATTTAAAAACAAGTGATAACTTAATTATATATGGACATCACATGAAGAATAACACAATGTTTTCTAATTTAGATAATTACAAAAATTATAACTATTATAAGAACCACAAGTATATAAAGTTTTATACATTAGAAGATAATAAAACTATTGAAAATGACTATGAAATAGTATTTGCATTTAAAACAGTTGCTTATTCTGATAAAGGCTTTAAATATTATAATTATACAAAGTTTTATGATGAAAATGATTTTAATTCATTTGTAGAAAAATGTCGAAATTATGAGTTTTACAATACAAATGTCAAAGTGAATTATGTAGATAAGCTAATTACATTATCTACTTGTGAATATTCACAAAAGAATGGAAGAATGGTAATTATAGCAAAGAAAATATAAAAGTCTGGAGGTGGTATAAATGCCAGATATAAAGTTAAAAGAAAAAAGTATAATAAAACAATTAGATAAAAAAGTAGTACAAACACAAAACTTTAAAAACAATTTAGTAACTACAAAAGAACGATTAAATGAATTTACATCAAAAGAAGAAAATACTTCAGCAGAAAATTATGCAAGTAATCATATTCAAAATGATATAAGTTATCTATCAAGAAAAGGTGCAACAAAGAGTAATGAAATTGGGAAAAAATCATTAGAAAATACAAAACAGAATATCATAAAAAGTAAAGAAAAAATATCAAACATTAAATCTAAAATAAAACAGAAGAAAGCACAGCAAATTAAAAATGCAGTAAAAAAACGAACAATAAAGAATGGAACTCAAAAAAGCATTAAATATGCAAAGAATGGAGCTAAACTTACTAAAAAAGGAATAAAAACATCTGAACAAGTTGCTAAAAATAGTGCAAAAGTGGCAAAACAAAGTTTTAAAGCAAGTAAAAGAGCAATAATGATTGCTAAAAGAACAGCACAATTAACTATAAAAGCAGTTAAGGTAACTGTGAAAGCAACAATAGCAACAGTAAAGGCAATAATTGCTGCAACAAAAGCTATTATTTCTGCAATAGTTGCAGGAGGTTGGGTAGCAGTTGTAATTATTTTAGTAATAGCTTTAATTGGAGGATTTGTAGCTGCAATTTTTAATAGTGATGGGGATGCAGATTATGATACCTCACAAATTCCTAATAGTGAAATAGTATTAGTTGCAAAAGCACAGATAGGAAATGAGGGAGGAGATAAATTTTGGAAATGGTATGGATTTGAAGAACATGTACATTGGTGTGCTTGTTTTGTGAGTTGGTGTGCAAACGAATGTGGTTACATAGATAAAGGTATTATTCCTAAATTTGCAGGGTGTGTTAATGGAATAGAATGGTTTAAAGAAAAAGAACAATGGCACGATAGAGGAGAAAGCTATTATCCAATAGTTGGAGATATAATTTTTTTCGATTGGAAAGATGAAAATGGTAATCAAGATGGGACAAGCGACCATGTTGGAATTGTAACAAGAACAGATATTACAAATAGAAATATTTATACAATAGAGGGAAACACAAGTAACAAATGTGCTGAAAGAATGTACTCTTTTGATGATGTTCAAGTTATGGGGTATGGTAGTCCTAAATATGAATAAAAATAGTATCAAGTAAGGTATATAAAACTTTGCTTGATACTATTTATTTTTTTGCTTTTTTATGATACAATGCAAAAAATCAAGGAGGAATATATGTTAGATAATATAGAAGTTTTATATCATAGCAGTATAAGAATTAACAAAGAAAAAATAATTTATATAGATCCATTTAAAATAGATAGAAATTTTAATGATGCAGATATTATTTTTATAACACACGACCACTATGACCATTATTCTGAAGAAGATATAGATAAGGTTATAAATGAAAACACAACTATTATAATACCAGAAGAATTATTAACAAAACTGTTAAGAAAAGGCATAAATAAAAATGCAATTATTACAGTAGAGCCAAACAAAGAATATGTGGTAAAAGGAATTAAATTTAAAACAATACCAGCATATAATACAAACAAAACATTTCATCCAAAAGGAAACGATTGGGTTGGCTACATTATTACAATAAATAATATTAGATATTATATTGCAGGAGATACAGACATTACAGAAGAAAATAAAAAAGTAAAATGTGATGTTGCTTTTGTTCCAGTTGGAGGAAGATATACAATGGATTTCAAAGAGGCAGCACAATTAATCAACGAAATACAACCTAAAATAGCAATCCCAATTCATTATGGTAGTGTAGTTGGAACAAACCAAGATGCTACAGATTTTGTGAAATTATTGCATCCAAGTATAAAAGGTATAATTTTAATGAAACAATAAATGAAAGAAGGAATGAACAATGCAATTTTCCAATAAAGATATACAACTATTTAATGAAGCAGGAATAAATGTAGAAAATAAGAATTATACAAATGATGAAGTAGAAAGATTTAAAATAAAAGTTACAGATTTTATAATGAGTCAAAGCACAAAAGATATAGAAAAATATAGCAAGAAATTTAGTAGTTTATTATAAGGGATTAGATATGAATAAAGAAGAAATAATAGAATATTGTTTAACATTAGAAAATACATTTAAAGATTGTCCATTTCCAGATGATTTTGAATCTGTTACAATGAAACATTGCAAGAATAAAAAGTGGTTTGCACTAATTATGAATGTCAAAAATAAGTTATATCTTAATGTAAAAACAGATCCAAACTATTCTGATATATTAAGAAATACTTATGATTATATAATACCTGCATATCACATGAATAAGGAACATTGGAATACAATTATTGTAGATGAAAAAGTGGACAAGACATTAGTAAAAGAAATGATAGAACAAAGTTATCAATTAACAAAGTAAAAAGAAAATAGTAATTTGTTGAATGGAGGTAATATAATGAAAAAAGGAAGAATTATTGTGATTACAGGCTCACCGGGGACAGGAAAAACAACAACTGCGTCAATTGTCGCAAAGGAATCAGATATGGATAAATCAGTGCATATGCACACCGATGACTTTTTTCATTACTTAAGCAAAGGCGCAATACCACCACATTTGCCAGAATCCAACAAGCAAAATCTGGTTGTCATTGAAGCCTTTTTAGAAGCTGCAAAGCGATATGCTCGTGGCGGATATGATGTAATTGTAGATGGGATTGTCGGGCCATGGTTTTTGGAGCCATGGAAAGCTCTTGCCCAAGAAGATTACGAGGTACACTATATTGTATTAAGAGCGAGTAAAAAAGAAACTATGAAGCGAGCTGTGGAACGCTCAAAATTAGATAGAAAAACAAATATTGAATTAGTGGAAACAATGTGGGAGCAATTTTCCGGTTTGGGGATATATGAATCAAATGTCATAGACACAACTACATTCACAATTAAAGATACGGTTTCCGCAATAAAAGAAAGAGTTGCATGTGGGACGTCTTTACTATCTTAGACATTCCCATTTGTCAGGAAGATAGCAAAGCCAGCCGAGCCAGTCAACGGTCAAGATGAACGGCGCATTTCATGCGCCGCCGTTGACAGTCACGCCCGTCTTTGCTAAAAAGTAATCAAGGCGGGAAAGCCCTAAAATGGCTTCCCGCCCATTTCAATTTTTAGAAAAGAAACGCTCCAAAATCAGAAAGAGAGCGTCCAAGCACTTTGAGGGATTGGCCGCCTTGTCCACCCATTCAGCGGGACAGCGGGCGGAGGTCAAGGCCGGGTGTAAACCCGTTCATTTCAGCTTAGAAACCCTTCATAAAACGGGCTTATTTAGCGATATAAGGCTTTATAATAGAGAAGGAGTGAAACTTCTATTCAAGTTTAGAAACGCCTTCCATTAGTCCGAAAGAGACCTTAGAAAGAGAATTAAATCGTAAAGTATCAGGGAAAGAAATTCAACCGACTTTGGAGAGAATAGAGCAAAAAATGGTTCAAAATCAACACCAAGAAACCCCTGAATTTAAAGCAATTCAACAAAAATTGGAAAGCTTGCAGCTACCTACACCACCAATACCCAAAACACCTAAACTTCCAGGACTTTAAACCTTAAAAAAGGAAAAGAGTAGTTACCAAAAAACGGTAACTACTCTTTTTTTATAAAAACCTTTCCTCATGTTTGAAAAGCTGATCGAGAAATAAAGCACACAACGGTATTCTTTCTTTTTTCAGTTGGTACATTTTGCAGTCTGTAACGTGTCATTTACTGTTTGTTACCTTAACATATCCAGTCGAAAACACAAGGGTATATAAACGAGCAAGCTCGCCCTTGTGTTTTCTTTGTGTCTATGTTGCGTTCTCGTCACAGCAAACGACACGAACACACTGGCGAAAATGAACCAACAAAACGAAAAAAGAAAGGAGCGTATACTTCACAGACGGTGTTAAGGATACTTACCAGATGAAACCGTACATTGCACCGACCGCTGCTGAGTTGGAACAATTTCTTTCCTCTCTAAATTAAATCTTGCCGAAGCAGTGATGTGTCAGACTTTCCTGACACATCGCCGCTTTGCACTTCACAAAATCCGCTGCCAGGAGGTGATGAAATGAGTATGGTAAATGCTGACTCCGTTCAGCTATTCGCAATGCTGAAAAAAATGCAGGATTCCATTTCCTCCATCGAAACTACCAAAAAATCTGTAAAGATGAAATATGAACAGTTAGGTGCTGGATGGCAAGATAAAAAATACAACGAGTTGGGCGTGGTTGTAAGAGACTGCAACAAGGCTCTCAATGACATATTGGTAATTATGCTTCAAGCAGAAAAATATGTGGCTTTACTCGCCAAGAGCCTTAGTGAATACGAAAGTGTTCAACTAGGATCTACAAATGGAATATCTGCAAGCACACCTCAGACCAGTAGTTTTGCTGTTACACCATCAAGTGCAGATACAACCACCTTTGAGTCAAATACCTTTGGTTCTAATCTTGCATTTGTTCAAGACAGACTATCAGCTGAACGATATTTTTCCCGTGGAAATCACTATGAAGAATATCGAGATTATTGGGAGAACGGGAACTATACCTTTTCTCGAAATGAAAATCCAGAACTCGTATACGTTAGAGCAAGGGATATTGAAGGAGTTTATCTCAGTGACCGAGAACTTGGGAACCCGGAAGGATTTTGGACACGGAATGGTCGAGAGGGATGGTCGAGAGAAAACATTCTAAGGCGAGCTTCGCACATCCAAGATGTTCGTCAAAATACTGAGTCAGGAATGTCTTTGGATGAGCTTTCACAAAACCCAGTGTTAGATGATACCATTCGTAGCTATTACAATAATCCTGTCCAGGTTGCGCAGGTAGGTTCTTATTATGTATTTCAGAGTGATGGGCGACATCGAACACTTGCAGCTCAATCGCTTGATACATATATCCCGGTTTTAGTAACAGGTAGCTACACTCGAAATGATTAACAAATGAGGAGGTGAGTGTTTGAGCAACGTAAATGCTGATGCAACTCAATTACTGACAATACTGAAAAATATGCGGACCTCCATTTCTTCTATCGAAACTACAAGAAGTTCTGTGAAGATGAAATATCAGCAATTGGGAATTGGATGGAATGACAAGAAGTACGATGAGCTGGGAACTATCGTAAAAGATTGCAACAAAGCCCTGAATGATATTTTACAGATTATGCTTCAGGCCGAAAAATACGTTGCTTCACTTGCCAAAAGTGTACAAGAATATGATAATGTTAATTTGGACACTCCTTCTGCACGAAATTCTTTCCTCCAGGGTCTGCAAACACCTAATGTTGGTAATTCGTCTTATCAGTATTGCCTTGGCGTGCTAACCCAAGGTAGCACACCAGACGGATATATCGCTGTTATATCACAACGCCATGAAAATGCAGAGCAGAATGTCAGAGAAGTGTTTGACCATTTCGCTGGTAAACTGATGATACAAGATTCTGAATATCCACCGGATCAGACAGCACATTACTCACCGGGAAATTATATAGGGCATTCACGAGGAGTCTACTACAATGCAGCTTCTGATATGACAAATCCAAGAGGTGCAGGAACAACTTATTTCCACGAGCTTGCTCACATGATCGACCATGCTTCGTGCAACTATCGGAGCAATCTATCCAATACTCCAGAATTTGCTGAGGCACTGGTTGAGGACGGACAAAGAATCCTGAGCTTATATAACAATCTTCCAGTGGAAAAGCAAACTGCTTTTCTGACCCGTATTAGGCAGGATTCAGCTCACTCCTTCTCGGACTTAATTGATGCGACAACAAATGGTCAATTGCACGGAAATTATGGTCACTCAAGGAACTATTGGACGAGACCGGGCAATCTACAAGCAGAAGCCTTTGCCCACTTTTTTGAAGCGTCTATGGGAGACCAAGGCAAATTAGAGCTATTAGCAAATTTCTTTCCTACAGCGTTTGGTATTTTTTCTTCAATGATTGATTCTATTAGACCAGATAATCATGTTAGGGTCTTGAGCAGAGAAAGGTAGGTGCATACAATGGACAAAAACAAGAGCGTTGCAGATTTTATGAATAGCTTCCTTAATACACCTGAACCGAAAATTGATAATGAGTATTATGAAATCGAAGAACAGTATTTTCGGCAATTCGGTCATGGTGTCCCAAGGGAAATGTTGCCTGATAGCATTTCAACGGAACAAATTAAACAAGCCATGAAAAAATGCATTCTTTCCAAAAAGGATAATCTCTTTGAACTATTAGGCATCATTATCAACGATAATTATTTATATTAAGAAAAGGAACGACGACATGGATGAAGACAACATTATAACTTTGAATGATGAGAATGGGAACGAAGTTGAATTTGAATTTCTTGACTTAATACCGTATCGCCAGAACGAATATGTTGTCCTGCTTCCTATTGGAGATTCGGATGGGCAAGTTGTTATTTTGCAGCTGAAAGAAATTGACGATGAAACAGAAGAATATGTTGGTGTTGAAAACGAATTTGTGTTAGAGACTGTCTTTGCTCTGTTCAAAGAGCGAAACAAAGATTTCTTTACATTTGAGTAATTAAACAATGCAAGCTCAAACCAACAACACGATAAAAGGGGGGTGCATTATGGATATTTGGCATCGTGTAGGCAGAATTGTTCGCTTCTCAAACTTAGGAACTCTTCTGTTCTTTACTCTTAATATTCTGCTGATTGTTGCTGTGTTCGGTTCGTCAGGAAGCATTGTTGAACTGATTTGTATTTACTTTTTCACAGTAGCTATCAGCTTATCCCCATTAGGCGAAATGTGCCTGGCTGCCTTCGCAGGAGCAAGCGATATAAAAAGAGTAGATATAAAACTTCGAGTTGTCCCGCTGGTTCAATATGTTTTAGATAAAGCAAAAGAGAACACATCATACTGTCCTAAAAAAGTGAAAGTGAAGATTATCCATGATCCTGCTCCAAATGCATTTGCTCTAGGTAGGCAAACACTATGCATAACTGACGGATTGCTTTTACTCTCCGATGATATGATACTTGGAATTCTCGCCCATGAGATCGGACATCTCTCATACGGACATACTGTTATCCAATTATTGATTGGCGGGGGCAATATATTTATATCCGGGTGCCTCCTGTTAATCAAAATATCCTACTGGATTTTTTCTGCAATCATGGGGCTGTTCGCAATATGCTCTCGTAGTGGTGTAATGGGTATAATTACCGCAGTTTTCGCAGGAATATCAACAGCACTTTCTTGGTTATGGGTAAAGTTCTGTATGCTTTTTCTGATGTGGTCTATGAGACAAAATGAGTATCTGGCTGATGAATTTGCTTATAAAATTGGTTTTGGTCTTGAATTAGCGACGGTATTAGACCAACATATCTCAGATGTTCCGCATGATGGTTTTCTCAGTGCAATATACTCAACTCATCCATGCAACGATGATAGGGTTGCAGCATTGCAAAATTTAGGTGTACCCTATTCTCGATACTAAATTCATAATCTCACAAATTGGCAAGCAGTGTAAACCTGTACAGGTTCACTCATTTTCTCGATTTTCCCTTCGGTGCAATCTTCGCAAATTTGCTTGTTGGGGAAGCATCCCCAATCCCCTTTGAACATCATCTGCCGATGATGGCTACACGATTTTCAATCGTTTCTCAAAGAACAGTAGAATAAAAATTTGCCCATGGTTGAAAGCACCGAAATCGAAAAGCAAAAAAGCAGCCACGATCCGCACCCTTTGGGGAGTGCAGACCGTGGCTTTTTGCTTTAACGGAAGTTCTTCTTTTCCTCTTTCTCTTTCTCTTTTTCCTGCTCTTTCTGCCTGTCGATATTCAAAATCGTTTCAACCGTCCGTTTGGCAATCAGCAGTTCTTCTTTCTCTTTTCTGATCTGACGGTACTCAGCGTAGTCCTGCTTTTTCTGGACTGCCAGCTGATGAAACTCCTCATACAATGATTGCATGGACGGGAGCTTTGTAATCTGCAATTCATCAAAGGCTTGCTTCGCCGCTTTATGAATTGTGATTTCCTGACGGTGTTCTTCAAAGAATTTTTTGCTATATCCAGACTTGCGGTACTCGATATAAATTTGCCTTGTGTTGCGATAATTTTTGATGTGCTGCTGCAACGCCTGAACCTCAACCATACGTTTCTCTGCGACCTTGATAGAATCAGAAAGCGCATCGAACCGGGCAGACAGATTTTCAATATGAGCAGTCAGATCGTCGTAGTTGCCCAAGCCTTTTTCTTTCAGTAGGATTACCGTTCGGGCAGCTTCTTTTCGGTTGAACTTCTTCGCCCACTTTTCATAACCGACCGTCTTGCCCTCGGCCATCTTTGCCTGAATATCAATCAGCATCTGGAACTGCTTCGGGGCAGGAGCCTTGGCAGAGCCGCCTTTTGATTTGTGCAGGTTCTTGCCGGAGATAACCGCTTGAATTTCCTCTTTGCTATATCCTTCGCCCAGGGAACGCAGCCGAATGAAACGCTTCTGATTCTCGCCCTTGAACGCAGGCTGCTTTCCATCCTTGAACTCAAATCCCATGTCAGCCAGAGCCTGAACAAAGCCATCAAAGCTCTTTGGTTTCTGCTTCAGCACCGCATCAATCGCATCACATAATTCGTCACGCTGGGTACGCTTCTTGGGATAAACAGTTCTTTTCTGGCGCTCCCGATACGGCTTCGGTGTAATAATGGACAGCCCGTGTTCCAGGCAAACCATATCACTGAGTCTTTGCACCGCCAGACCGGAAAGAAAGAAGTTTTTGAATTTCCGTGTGGCATCCAGCGAGGTCGAATTATAAATGATATGATTGTGAATGTGGGATTTGTCGATGTGGGTCGCAACGATGAAAGCGTGTTTTCCCTTTGTCCATCGCATCGCTGTTTCATAGCCGACTTGGTTCGCTTCTTCCGGGGTGATTTCTCCCGGCTTAAAGGACTGGCGTATCTGGTATGCGATGATATTGTTCTTCTGCTGTCTGCCGGTAATATGCTGATACTGCCGTTTGGAAAGCAGAAATTCCTCATCTGCTGTCTTTGGATCACACTCATAGGAACTGATAAATTCGCCATCATTGGTTTTTGCGGCATTTTGTGAGTAGTCGGTTCTGTCTGCCAAACATTGAGCGACCGTCTTTCCCTTATTCACATGGAGTGCAATCAATCTTGTCGCTGCCATTCCCATCACTTCCTTCCCAAAAAGAAAAAGCCACCGGTCGGTGACTTTTCTCTGATATTATCTTATGACCTGATAAATGCTCCCAGACTTTCTCCAATATTCTCGACTTTCATAACAGCCCAGACGAGCAAGAACACCGCTGCTATTGTCGCAATTCCAAGAACCACAAGAATAAGCAGGGACTGCCACAAAGCCTTTACAATGCAGTAAATCGCAGATCCGCCAATGACCAAGAGCAATAAACCAATTACATAGGACACAACATTTGTAAGCAGATTTCCAAGAATGCAAATCACTTTTACAACGAACAGCACCGGCAGTGCCAATATCTTCAATACCAGCTTCATAGGCTCAACCCCTTTCTTTTAATTATATTGTACAAGGGTATCTGCCATAACGCAATGATGTCAACCCTTATGTAAAAGCCGCAGCCGAAACTGCGACTTCCCAACAAGTTGTCGGATTACTGGATTGAGGACAGGCGAACAAGAACTTCTCTCATGTCCGTCCAGATCTCCTCCAGCCGTTTTTGCAAATCCTCAATGTCAGCACGATAGATGCTGCCTGTTTCGTTCGCTCGCTTTGCGTACTGGTTCAGGTTGTTGGAGCAGATTCGCAGGAGCGAAACCAGGGCTTTCACATCCTGCAAATCCAGTCTGATACAGTAACCATCCAGAGCCATTTTCCGCAGATAGGCTCCCATGCTGCGGATGCCAAGCTCGTCCATCTTCTCATGGATTCGCTCGACCTCCTCCTTGGATGCAAGGAAATGAACATCCTGATCTCGCTTTGCCATTACAACACCTCCTCACGGGTTTCAGAGTATTTTGCAGGCGGGATATGCTCCGCTTTGGATTTCAGATCAGCCAACACAGAAGGACGCTCTGACTCGCTTCTTTCGTCACGATTTTCCACAGAGTCCTCCATATTCAGGGCTGCATCCAGTTCTGCCAGTCGCTGACTTTTGGCTGTCAGCTCTGCTTCCTGCGGGAACGGTTTTCCAACCTCCGCCTTGGCTGCTTCCTGCTGATTGTAGAGATTATTCAACTGCTCATTGGCTCGTTCTAAGCGCTCAAGGATGCCTGCAAGGGCATTGTCCAGTCGGGTGATATTTCCTCGTGCGTCCGTTCCAAGGGCTACTCTGTGGCTCACAGCGCCCTTCAGGGTCACATCGAACTCGTTCCGGAAACTGTCAAACGAAAGCTCCATCTGAAAGCCACGGTAACTGCCAAGAGGAACCGGATCGGCACTTTTCGTGTCCTTACAAGCCGCAAGGAGGATTTCACCGGCATCTGCCTTTTCGGTGTAGGCTTTGCCCATGATTTCCATGCCGCAAAAGCCATCGGCAATCTGCGGGTGTGCTTCCACGGTTTTAATATCAGCTTCAAAGCCATGAATATAGCCTGTCTGCTTTTCAATCTCAGCCGGGAAGTATTTCAGAAGCTTATCTTCCATACGGTACTGCTGGCTCTGGTGGTCAGCTTTCAGCACCTTCAGCCTTGCCACATCAATGTCCAAGTCCATCTTTTCCTTGATAAGCGGATTGCCGGCACACAGCGCCTTGATCTCCGCATAGGACAGCGCCTGCTCATCCACATCGTCACAGGAGCGAACCGGTGATTTGGAGGTCATAATCTGAGAAATAAACTTCTGCTTGTTTTCCAAGGTCTGATACAGGTAGGCATCGAAGGTTCCCTCGGTCACATACTGATACACCTGAACCTCTTTGTTCCGGTTGCCCTGACGGATGATACGACCGTTTCTCTGGGTCATATCAGACGGACGCCAACCCACATCCAAGTGGTGAACTGCCACCAATTTGTCCTGGACGTTGGTTCCTGCACCCATCTTTTGCGTACTGCCAAGAAGCACTCGCACCTGCCCGGTACGAACCTTGGCAAAGAGGTCTTTTTTCTTTGCCTCGGTATCTGCATCATGGATAAAGGCAACTTCTTCCGCAGGCACACCGTTTGCAATCAGCTTGGTTTTGACATCATCATAGACATTGAAGGTTCCATCATTTTTCGGTGTGCTAAGGTCGCAGAACACCAACTGGGTCAATTTGTCAGCCTGACCGTCCTGCCAGATACGCAGGATATTTCCCACGCAGGCATTGAGCTTGCTGTCAGGGTCATCGGGTAACAGGGTGTTCATTAGCCGCTGATCCAGTCCCAATTTTCGTCCGTCGCTGGTAATCTTGAGCATATTATCGACGGACGGGTCTACAATACCGGCATGAACATCTGCTGCTCTCTCTGAAAGGGAAGCCACCATATCCTTCTGGTACTCAGAGGGCTGAACCACAACCGTTTCAAACTTTGCTTCGGGAACAGGGAGATGCAACTGGTCAGAGGTCTTGATGTCGGCAACCTCCTTGAACATATTCATCAGTTCAGGCAGGTTGAAGAACTTCGCAAATCGGGTTCTGGCACGATAGCCGGTTCCCTCCGGTGCAAGCTCAATCGCAGTTGTTGTTTCTCCGAAGGTCGATGCCCAGGAATCAAAATGGGTCAGGTTCTTTTGCTGGAGCGTACTGTACTGGAGATAGCGCATGACCGTATAAAGCTCGGTCATCGAGTTACTTACTGGAGTACCGGTTGCAAAGATCACACCACGCCCGCCGGTCAGCTCATCCATATAGCGGCACTTCATAAACATATCCGAAGATTTCTGGGCTTCGGAGGTGGACAGACCTGCCACATTTCGCATTTTTGTGTAGAGGAACAAATTCTTGAACGCATGGCTTTCGTCCACAAACAGCCGGTCTACACCCAACTGCTCAAAGGTAATGACATCATCTTTCTTGTCAGCGGCAAGGAGCTTGTCCAGTCTGGCTTCCAATGATTTTCGTGTTTTCTCCATCTGCTTGATCGTGAAGTTTTCGCCACGCTGCCATTTCAGCTCCGCAATCGCACCCTCGATCTCATCAATCTGCTCCCGCAGCTGCCGTTCCTGTCGTTCGGCAGAAAGCGGGATTTTTTCAAACTGGCTGTGACCGATGATGACTGCATCATAGTCACCCGTTGCGATACGAGCGCAGAACTTCTTACGGTTTGCTGTTTCAAAATCCTTCTTGGTGGCAACAAGGAGCTTGGCACTCGGATAGAGGTGCAGGAACTCGTTTGCCCACTGTAAGGTCAAGTGATTCGGCACAACGAACAGGGATTTCTGGCTCAATCCAAGCCGTTTACTCTCCATAGCCGATGCAGCCATCTCGAAGGTCTTGCCCGCACCAACTTCGTGTGCAAGCAGCGTATTTCCACCATATAGCACATGAGCGATAGCATTTCTCTGGTGTTCACGGAGGGTAATATCCGGGTTCATGCCGCCGAAACGGATATGAGAGCCATCATACTCACGAGGTCTGGTGGAGTTAAAAAGTTCGTTGTACTTGGTGGAAAGGGTTTCTCGTCTGTGCGGATCTCTCCAAATCCAATCTCGGAACGCATCCTTGATTGCCTGCTGTTTCTGCTGTGCCAGGGTAGTTTCTTTTTTATTGAGGACACGCTTCTGCTTACCATCTGCATCTTCAATCGTATCATAGATACGAATATCCTTCAGATTCAGCGTTTCCTCCAGAATCCGATATGCGTTGGCTCGCTCTGTACCGTAGGTGACATACGCCGCCACATCGTTGTAGTTGGGAGAACTCTTACCGTTGATGCGCCACTCTGCGGTCAGCTCGGAGAACTTGACCTCAATGGAACGGCGCAAGTAATACGGCGTTTCAAAGGTTTCCTCCATGAACTGCTGAATATAATCGGCATCAATCCATGTTGCACCCAAACGCACATCAATCTCGGACGCATCCAAGTCCTTCGGCTGTGCTTTCTGCAAGGCTTCCACATTGATGTGGAAGGAAGAATCCCTGTCTGCCGCCATCTGTGCGACACGCAGCTTGCTTCTTACATCACCGGAAAGGTAATCATCGGCAGTCTGCCATCCAACTTCCACAGCATCGGGAGCCATCGGGTCTTTGAAGATCACCCCTCGAAGCTCTGCCTGAATCGCATCGTATTCTCCAGGTGTTCCAAGCAGCTGTGCCATAAACGGCAAATCCACCTTGCCACGCTCACCGATAGAGATTGCCAGAGCTTCGGACGGCGTATCCACGCTCGTCACTCTGCGTTCCGGCTTGATGGTTCGCTTGGTGAACATATCCGCCTTGCTTTTCAGATTGCCGTCCTCATCCACATTTTCCAGAGAACACAGGAGATAGTAGGAGGAATCGTCAGCAAATGCCTGACCATTGGCTCGATTATTGATAAGCCCGTTCTTTGCGGCAAACGCATCGTAGGCATCATTCAGTTCTGCCTGTTTCTGAGTAATCATTTCATCCGGGTAATCCTCAAGCTGATATTCGATCAGCTCGTTGACGATACCACGAAGTTCCACCATGCCCATCACACGGTCTTTTGCTTTCTCATTCAGGTCTACACGGCGCATCAGGGAGTTTTCACGGAAGTACACATTGCCATCCACCACGGTATAAGAGAAATTCTTTACATCCGGGGTTGCAGGAATGGTTTCGATTTCCTTACCCTTGTCAGCTTCGGGAAGCTCCACAGCCTGATAGGTTCCTTGGATGTGGGAAACTGCTTCTTTCAGAAGTTCGGACAGTTCCATGCCCTCAATGGGACGCACTGTAATGTCCATGCCGTAGGCGGTACTTTCTTCCACCGTATCGCCCAGAACCATTTCAGGATGAGCGACAAAGTAGCTGTTCATGGTGTGTCCTTCTTCGGTGCGGTCAAGGTTTACCCATTCCGGTACAATGTCAATCGGATGGTCACGCTTTTGCAGGAACAGGATGTCGGACACGACTTCCGTGCCTGCGTTTTTCTTAAAGGCATCGTTTGGCAGACGGATTGCACCAAGCAGTTCCGCCCTCTGCGCCATATATCGCCTTGCGTCAGAGTTCTTGGAATCCATGGTGTAACGGCTTGTCACAAAAGCGACCACACCACCGGGACGAACCTGATCCAAAGCCTTGGCAAAGAAATAGTTGTGAATGGAGAATCCCAGCTTGTCATACGGCTTGTCGGACACTTTGTAGTTGCCGAAAGGGACATTACCCACAGCCAGATCGTAAAAGTCTCGGCGGTCTGTCGTTTCAAAACCGGCTACTTTGATTTCTGCGTTGGGATAGAGCTTCTGAGCAATTCTGCCGGTGATGGAATCCAGTTCCACACCATACAAACGGCTGCTCTGCATTTCAGGAGGGAGCATACCAAAGAAGTTGCCGATACCCATAGCAGGCTCCAGAATATTTCCTGTTTCAAAGCCCATCTGTCCGACCGCATCGTAGATGGAGCGAATGACCGTAGGGCTGGTGTAATGTGCGTTCAGGGTGGAAGCTCTTGCCGCAGCATATTCATCTTCGGAAAGCAGGTTTTTCAGTGTCTGATACTCCTTCGCCCAATTTCCCTTGTCCGGGTCAAAGGCATCTGCCAGACCGCCCCAACCGACATAATTCGACAAAATCTCCTGTTCTTCGGTAGTGGCGTTCCTGTTCTCGCTTTCCAGTTTGAACAGAGTTTCAATGGCTGCGATGTTTCTTGCGAATTTCTGCTTCGGTCCACCTTCACCGATGTTGTCATCCGTGATGTGGAAGTTCACCGCAGGAACAGGTGGGATTTCTCTGGTGGTGATGGACTGCTCAAGCTGAGCGATAATGTCCATGACTTCGGCATTCTGCCATCCGTCCACCTGGGCATAATCCTGAATGATGGTGTCCTTTCCATCTACGCACTGTACGAAGTCCAGACTACCCGGCAGATCTCTGGTATTCATTGCACCCAGGGCTTTTCTCTGCGTGTCAGGAAGTGCATAGTAGGCTCGCAGGGCATCATCAAAGGAACTGTATTCCTTGATGTCCAGCGCACCCCGCTTCTGAATGTCCTCGGCAACATAAAAATGATCGATGAAGTGTTCCGGTTCCTGCTGTTCGGGTTCCGCACTGGCTCTGACCTGTGCGTGTGCCTTTTCGTCAGGGTAGTCCCCATAGATACGGATGCACTTATGCTCCTGCTGATCGTAAACGGCAGCACCATCGTACTTGAATCCGTCATCCTCCATGGTTCCGTCCACATAGCCCTGGGCAGCTTTTTCCGCTTCTTCCAGAGTGTAGTAGTCCAGTTTATCATCGAAGCCGTTTTCAAAGTGATGGTAGGCGGCAACCAGATAGCGGGGAGCCATGCGCTCCTCGTAGCTGTTAATCATCTCAGGTGTCAGCCATTCTGGTTTGTCGGGAATCATTTCATACAGCTCACGCATCTTGGCAATCTGTGCATGGCGGTTGCCTGCCCACAGATGCTTTTCGCTGTGCTGTCCTGCACCAAGGAAGTATTCGCAGTCCATACGCAGACGGTCTAACAGCTGATACTCAGGGGTGTAGTCCCTCGGTTCGGTTTTGCCCAGAAAATCCTCTGTAACGGGCTTTTCTTCGGTTTGGGCATCAACCCTTACCGCATGGTTTCTTTCGTCCTGAGAGAGCATACGCTCGAAATTCTCACGATTCTCGGCACGGAAGATGGGATAAGCAAGCGTAGGGTCACGCAGCTGAACTTCTCTGTCCGTGATCTGCTCCACACGGAAAGCTGTATCGTCCAGATATACCGTGTCACCGACCTGATAATTCCATTTCGGTTCCTCGGAAGCAGATGCTTCCACAACTTCGGCAGGCTCTGCCACAGGCGCTTCTGGCTGAACCGACTCCATCGCAGCTACGGACTGACGAACTTCCTCCAAATAGTCATTGGCAAGCCATTCGTCCGTGAAGTATTCCGTAACGCCTTCCGGGTCTACATAGTAGTCATCGGTCTGATTATCCCAGATCGCATACTCGCCATCCTCGGTATCAATCACTGCGAAACGGTCATAAACATCTTCCAACGGATCAGTTTTAGCTTCTTCGATAGCCTGTCGTTCCGCTTCTTCCTCCGGGCTGAGGTAGCGTCCCTTTCGTATCAGACCGTCGATTCTCTGCACCACCTGCGCCCAGGACATCTGCAATTTATCGCAACCGCTCTTGGTGTAAGCAACACCCTTGGCATCGTGATCCTGACCGCTGTGCGTTGCACCAGAGCAGGCATGGGAATGACCACCGGTTCCGTATTCATGCTTCAGGAAGTCCATCTTTTCCTTGGCAGAATGATTCTCCTGCCAGTAGTTATAAATACGGGCTTTACCACCGGAAAAGCCGCTTCCACGGGTCAAGTCTGCATTGACTTCATCATCCGTAATGAACTGGCGGACAAGGGGCATCTGCATCATATCGGTCTGATACTCACGCAAAGGCATATTCAACTCATACAGCTGTTTCTGAATGAGATTCAGCTTGTGATAGTGAAAACGAAGCAGATCGGGATTTTCCGCAAGGGTTTTTCTAAATTCCGAATACTGCTGTACCAAGGTTGCGTGGAAACGAGGGTCATCCAACTTTTCAGCCAAGTCTGCGGTTTCGTCAGGGAAACCACGAAACGGTTCCTGATGAAGAATTGCCAGATAGTTGCTGGAACGGGCTTCTTCACTCAAATCGTGATAAAGATGCCACAGGGATTCTGCCAACTTCTGACGCTCATATCCGGATGCTTCTACCAGTTCCACATTAGTTGCGAACCGACCATTTTCAAGCAGTTCTCCAATGCGCTCGGCAACCGTTTCCCAAGAAACGATCTGCGCTCTGGGGCTGTCAATGGCAGAGGAACCTTTGGCAAGGTGGATACCGTCCTCGGCATACCACGCACAGATATTCCCGCTATCTTCTTTCAGACCATAGCCGCCGTGATAGACCTGCTTTAAGGTCTGAACGATTTCTTCCAACGGCTTCTGCTTCATATATTCCAGCGCTACGACTTTTCGGGCTTCATCGGTATTGCTACCAAGCAGAAGGAAGTGGTCGATTTCTTCCTGGGCAAAAGAAAAAGCAGAGGGCGTAAAGCTCTCTGCTCGGTCGATAAAACTGATTTGTTCATTTTCGGAGAGGAAAAGGTTCAGACTCAGCTGTTGATAAGCTCCGTCATCACGACTTCCTCCGCCTGTGCTTTCAGGCTGTTCATGTGCTGCACCCACGCCATCTGCTGCGTTTCCTTGTCCGGTGCGGGGCTGTCCTTCAGGTACTGCTCCATCAGAAACTCCACTCTGGCTTTCGCTGTTTCCTCGATCTCCCACAGGTGCGGGAACAGGCTCTCCGTCAGAATCATGTCGTTCAGGAGCATCGGATTGTTCTGTTCCAAAAATGCTCGACGCATCCTGCCGTACTTGCCCAGAGGTTTCTCTCCCTCGTTCTCCAACTGAAGGTTCGGAATCTGATAATCTCCGGCCTGTCTGTAAGTCATCTCGCTCATAATCTGTACTCCTTTCGGTAGCTTTAATCTGCTCATGTTCTCCAATCGCTTTTTCGATTTCCTGAAACATCCTTGTGCTGATGGCATTCACCGCAGTACCAAGGGCATTTACCGTCTGTCTGGTGTTAAAATCAAACACCTTCTGGAAATCCTCATGCTCGAAGTAGTTGTCGGGACTTTCCACGAACCGGCAATACATCGTATAGGATACGCTGTTTGCCACCGCATTTTTGAAAGCTACTTCGATGTTGAGTTCATCATACTCCTCAAGGAAGCTGTTGGCAACGATGTCGAGGAACTGCTTTTTGTAATCGTCCCAATACTCAGCCGCCAGTGCGGATGCAATATCTTCAAGCTGTGCTTCCAGTACCCCGTCAGCGGCAACACCGAAGGTACGCTCCATCGCTTCCATGACATAGGAGCGGTTTTCAGGCGTCACCTCCCACGGTTTCAGTTCCGGGGAAGAACGGCGAACGCCGGTATCCGCCACATCAAACACATAGCGCAGATACGGTTTATCCCTGTTCATCACAAACAGAGCAATGCCGGTAGAGCCACGCTTTACATATCTGCGGTAATTTTCAGCGTTCCAGTCCTCATAGGGCTTGCAAAAGGTCGCATTGGGGCGCTGAGCATAAATCATCACCTGTTCCGGATAGGTGAACTCATAGTTGCGGGACATCGTTCTCAAAAACGAAGTCCAGTTATCTGTGTTCGAGGTGATTTTCCCAATCGTTTCTTTTGCTAATCCGGAATAAAATCGCTCTTTTGCGTTCATTGTATCCCTCCAATCCTATCAATCCGGATAAAGGTTCAGCTTCTCAAAGGCGGCATCGTCCATGGCTGAAACTTTACGGAGAACCGAGTCTGCCAAAGCAAAAAGCTCTGACTCGTCCTCCGAAAGCTGTTCCTTCATCAGTGTCAGTGCTTCACACAGCCCTGACCTTGTGCCAGGGCTGTAAAGCATCATCATGTTCCGCTCATCCTGTGTGAAATCCATCATTCAATCTCCCTTTCCGGGTGGCTCTTGGGCGGCTTATGGGAAACATCCGGCACGGGCTTTTCCTTTAACTGCTCCAACACCGAAGGACGTTCCTCTAATCCGGACGCTTTTCCGTTATTGATGATACCGTCAATCATCCCATAATCATCTTCCATTGCCATCTCTGCGTTTTTCAGGTAGTTTTCGGACTTCATAAAGTTTTCC
>ERZ773178.144-NODE-144-length-80663-cov-6.706394_pt1 | contig 80663 bp, 77 predicted proteins | sample MGYA00580533_ERZ773178 | MGnify/ENA primary metagenome ERZ773178 (study PRJEB29015, sample SAMEA2737859) | human gut metagenome | biome: human gut; feature: human-associated habitat; material: faeces | place: China | collected 2012 ...
TAATTATGAAGGAATAAGGGTATTCACAAGGAAGAAGACTTATTGTTCTTTCTGCTGGCTTTTCATTCTTGCCTCCTCCTCTTCGATCAATCTTCTGAACTCTTCCCTCGGTAATTTAAACGGGTTAAATGTACCGAACACGTCATAACTAAACTTTTTCAACCAGATAGTTGTATATTCCGGATTATTACAATCATTATTAGCATCCAAAACATGGAAATCTATTTCTTTAAAAACTTTACACTGCTGTTTTATCAAATTCCGGTAAAAGTTTTTCAACGTGTTCTTCGGGAGATCTTCCAATTTCTGAAATGTTTCATCGGTCATAGAAAACTCCACGGCAAAAACACGTCCATCTCTGTCAACAAAAAGTTTAAGATCAAATTCTTTTAGAGCCTTTATTTCCGGAGGATAGATTTCCCAAAGTTTATCCTGCCAATCATAAATAGCCTGGTTCACTTTATCGGAGTTCAAATTGTAATTCATTCCTCCTGGGTATTTGCTCTCAAATCGCTGAAAACATTTCTCAAAATCAGAGATTCTCAATTTCCAATAAACACCTCCAGATTTATAAGTCTTTCTTACCGGAATCACTTCCAAACCGTTAATGACTCTCTTAGGCAAAGTATCCACGACATGTGGGTACAATCTAGCGTTTGCTACCATGATGCAGGATAAGCATACGAATAATGTCAAAATTATTTTTTTCATGCCTTTATGTTTTAAAAATTAATCATACTCTAAAAATACTTTCAATACCTCTACCTAACCTATGAAAAGAGTAATGAAATTCCATATCTCCCCAATAAGACCCAAAACAAGAGTAGGTTCTTCCCTATAAACGTTATATTAAAGGTTTAAACAAAAACCGCCTTTTGACTAATCCTAAAACGGTTCTCATTTTATACGCATTTTTTGTCTACTTATTCTTCATAACTACTTCTCATCATAGTAATTATGAAGGAATAAGGGTATTCACAAGGAAGAAGACTTATTGTTCTTTCTGCTGGCTTTTCATTCTTGCCTCCTCCTCTTCGATCAATCTTCTGAACTCTTCCCTCGGTAATTTAAACGGGTTAAATGTACCGAACACGTCATAACTAAACTTTTTCAACCAGATAGTTGTATATTCCGGATTATTACAATCATTATTAGCATCCAAAACATGGAAATCTATTTCTTTAAAAACTTTACACTGCTGTTTTATCAAATTCCGGTAAAAGTTTTTCAACGTGTTCTTCGGAAGACCTTCCAATTTTTGAAATGTTTCATCGGGCATAGAAAACTCCACGGCAAAAACACGCCCATCCTTATCAACAAAAAGTACAAGATCAGCGTTTTTTAAAGCTTTTATTTCCGGAGGATAGATTTCCCAAAGTTTATCTTGCCAATCATCAATAGCTTGGTTTACTTCATCGGAGTTCAATTTGTAATTAATTTCTCCTAGGCATTTACTCTCAAATCGCTGAAAGCACTTTTCAAAATCAGAGATTTTCAATTTCCAATATATATCTCCCGAATCATAATAGGTTGTTCTTACCGGAATCACTTCCAAACCATTAATGACTCTCTTAGGCAAAGTGTCCACCACATGTGGATACAATCTCGCATTTGCTATCATGATGCAAGATAAGCATACAGATAAGGTCAAAATTATTTTTTTCATGTTTTCATGTTTTTTTAATTGATAAATAAGCTCCTGTTGTTTACATTTTACCAGAAAACCAGAAATAAAACAATAATGGTTCGTAACCAACTAAATCTCGTACGGTTATTCTAGTATCTTTACCTTCTTTTTCAATAGCCCACATACGGGAGAATCCAAACTCGAAGAAATCTGCTTTAAACTGAAATAGATTAACTTCATTTTCAATAAGTTTATCTAACCACTCTAAATAACGCCCATAATCTTCATGATCAACCTGCATCCCTTGATATTCATATGATCCGTACTTACAACGACGCATAAACAAATCTGTTAAAACCCTTATTTCATACTCCTCCCGAGCAGCCCAATGCCCATCATGATACGCAGGAATCGTATTAAAACTTATAAAGTGTAATAACTCGTGTAAAATATTCCCCAATTTAAAGTGGTCTGGCCAAAAACCTATCTCAGATGTTTCGGGATTAAACCAAGAATTCTTACCATTCACCCCTCCCATGGCCAGTCGAAATTTAATACCCTTATTTATTACCACATCTATAAGGCCACGTATTTCCGGGAAATATAAATATATCATAGATAGAGCATCTTCTAATATTTTATAATTAAGTTTCTCTTGTGGGTTAGGTCTCCCATAATCTATAAGATTCTTCACCCATTCCTCGTAGTTAGGTCGTGTTGGAGGGTATATCTCACTACTCAAAACCTCTAACTTTTGTTCATCTTCTATCATATCCATCTCATTAACACAACTAATGAAAGATAATAAGATAAACAATAAAAAGCCAATGTGTTTTAATTGTTTTATTTTCATAGTTTTTTATGTTTTAGATTAAGAGAAAACAGCCTCTTAGATGAGATTGGAGACGGTCTTAGGATCAAACTCGTTACTTTACAATATTTCCAAGGCCACAAGAGATACCTTTCACTTGGTATTCGGCAGCGATTTTAGAATTTTGTCCTTCCAAGTCGGAGACATTTCTCCAAGTCGACCGTCCTAACCGATGACAGCCAACCAAGCAGCAAGTGAAACACTAATTATTGTTCTTTCTGCTGGCTTTTCATTCTTGCCTCTTCCTCTTCGATCAATCTTCTGAACTCTTCTCTCGGTAAATTCAACGGGTTAAATGTACCGAATATGTCATAACCAACCTTTCTCAACCAGATGGTTGTATATTCCGGTCTATCGAAATCATTATTAGAATCCAAAACATGGAAATCTATTTCTTTAAAAGCTTTACACTTCTTTTTTATCAAATTTTGGTAAAAGTTTTTCAACGTATTCTCCGGGAGTTCTTCCAGTTTCTGAAACGCTTCATCGGGCATAGAAAACTCCACTGCAAAAACACGTCCATTTTTATCAATAAAAAGTACCAGATCAAAGTCTTTTAAAGCTTTTATTTCCGGAGGATATATTTCCCAAAGTTTATCCTGCCAATCATAAATAGCTTGGTTCACTTCATCAGAGTTCAATTTGTAATTAATTTCTCCCGGACATTTACTCTCGAACCGCTGAAAACATTTCTCAAAATCAGAGACTCTCAAATCCCAATATATCTCTCCCGAATCATAATAGGTTGTTCTTACCGGAATCACTTCCAAGCCGTTAACTACTCTCTTTAGCAAAGTATCCACGACATGTGGGTACAATCTAGCGTTTGCTACTATGATGCAAGATAAGCATATAAATAAGGTTAAAATTATTTTTTTCATAATCCATAAATTATTGGTTAATACCAAATTTTTCGCTACCACATTCACAACGACAATACTCCAGACATCGGATATTCATTTTGAAGAACTCGCACCTTGAGTGTTTTCCCGAATTCAAGCTTGTAATAAATAGGAACAAACTGATCTTCGTATCTTGTCAAGAAATAGATATCATCCCATACATATTTTATTTTGACCCAGAAACTCACAATCCGCCGACCACTACGAGTTACGATTTGCTTATAATCAAAAATTTTATATTTCGAACTTTTCATCTGTTCCGCGTAACCTTTAGGAGGAAACGAACCCGAAAAAGGATTATCCTGGAGCATACAAGAGATTAAAGAATCTCCACTTACTTGGAAATATTCCGGAACATATATGACGGGACCATCCGTTTCAACCCTATATGGAGGGTATATATCAATCCGATACTCCCGACTATCTATTTTCGCATAAATCGCATCTATCCTCTCCTGTTTCGCCAATTTTTTATGCACCGAAACGCATGACGATTGGCTGATCAGCGTACTTATCACCAAAAATAACAGTAGTTTTTCCCCCATAATATTCGAAATTAGGCATTAGTCACTAATGATTCATATCTATTTGGTATATAGTTATTTTTATCATTCCATAGGCAATAAATGTATAATCGTTAAACATTACTTTAGTGTACAAAATGAGCAAATTGAATTTTGTTTATTAACTATTCATTTTCAATACACTCTATTTTGTTTACTCGCTGTTCGACACGTTCGATACCCCTAAAACCGTATATATTAACATACACGAAGACCGTCAGTAGCGTCAATATGATAGATACCACCAAAAACACACTCTTTCTTTCAATCAACACGTTAAGGATAAAAATCACACCGATAAGCATCAGCAGTGTTGAAATAAAATGCGATAGACTGAAAACCATTAACAACACACCTACAAAAAAGGCGACACTCCCAAAAATTAATTTAAATCTCCTGTTCATAATCTTGATTTAGAAGTTGTTTTAAAGTAATTTAGTTCTCCCCAAAGGACATTTAGAATTTAGGATTCAAAATGACAAAGGACCATGAGTGAAAGAATCGTTAAATCTAAAATCTCTACATCTAACATGCCCTAGGGGAGAACCGGGAAGGAGTTTTATCTACTCCTTATCCTTCTTCTTTTTCAACATCTCCTCAATCTTTTTCTCGAGTTCTCTACCCCGGAGATTTTTAGCCACAATGCGGTTTTCCTCGTCGAGGATAAAGGTGCAAGGAATACCTTTCACTTGGTATTCAGCAGCGATTTCTGATTTTTGTCCTTTCAAATCAGACACACACTTCCAATTGCAACCGTCCTGCCCGATGGCAGCCAACCAAGCGTGTTTGTTGTCATCGAGTGAAACGCTGATGATTTCCAACCCCTTCGGGCGGAAGCGTTTGTAAATCTTTATCAGGTTTACATTCTCTGCTCGGCAAGGTTGACACCAAGATGCCCAGAAATCAACAACTTTTACTTTAGCCTTTGTCTCGTGCAGAGAAAGTACACCACCATCGGATAACGGGGCCGTAAAGTCGGGAGCAATGGCTCCTATCGCTAATTTTTGAATCTTTTTCAGTTCGGCAGCGATTTGTTTGCCATAAATGGTAGCTTTAGCCTTTTCTCCCAAGATATTATAGCGTTCTTCCAACTTCGTTTCATCAAAGGATTGTGACAATTTGGCATACACAACATAAGCGGCCACGTATGTATCGCTATACTTGTTCAACAATGCCAATTCTTCAGTCTCCACTTGAGTTATTATCTTTTTGAAATTTTCCCGCAGTTTTTGTGCTTGTGCAGGATTCGCCTTAGCTTGTGCTTGCAATTGCTGTCCGCTTTGTATCAGATATTTTTCCAAATCGTTGAACTCCTTCAATATTCTTTGAGCCTCCCCACCGCCTTCCACGAGCAATTCATTTGTACCCGCAGTAATCGTGTAATTCGCATTCTCCAGCATAATGGTTGCCAATGCCGCATTTCTCTGGACCGGCATCAAGTAAGCCAACGTCGTTTCCGACATCCGGCCCGTAAACTCGAAAGCTCCATTCGTGATGACCGCCTCTCCGATATCAATCAAGCCCTTTTCCGTGAGAGCCACCAACAGTAATTTCCCGTTGACGGAGTTACCCACCTGGCCCGTAATTCTGTAACTATCTCCTTGTGCCACGGATAACATGACACAAGCAAACAACGTGCATATCGTAATTAAAATCTTCTTCATCTTGTCGTTTTTAATCCAAAATTTAAAATCTAAAATTTAAAATTTAAAATTCACTCCTCCCGTTGTCTCGGTACTTTCAACGCCGGTTCTTTCTCTGTTTTCAGACTAGTTTTCTCGATAACCAAACCATCCACAATCATTCCGGCGGGATAGATCATTGAGGCGGGATAGTAATTCGGAATAAAATTCATCACCTCTTCTTTCGAAGATATCGCCACAATCTTCTGTAACTTCGTTAAATCGGGCATACGGAATCCGGCTGTGCGGACACGGGTTTCTTTTCCGTCCTTAAGGTCAACGCGGTAGACCACGGGAACTGACCCGGCAATTCCTCTCGCGATATAAGCACACGATTGTCCGGCATCCTTTGCCGCTTTAATAAGTATCTTCTTCATCTTCGCATGGGAATCCCCCTTATCCACCTGTACATGAATCGTCCCGACGCCAACCGCAATGGTTGGACTTTGCGGAGAAAACATAAAGCGAGCACTGCCTGTCGATTCCGGGGCTTTCAACGCAGGAATCCGTCCGTTCAGCATCTTTTTAAATACACCTTTCTCAACCAACGTCATCTCTGCTGCCGGAGTAACACCATCCCCGTCCATCTCGTAATACCCGTATAACGGGGTTCCGTTATACTCTTTCATTGTCGTGTAATTCTTAATAGTCAATCGACTATCTATAATCTTTCCACCGAACTGATCTTCCAAACCACCACGAGACGGTCCAAGCGAACGGTTCGCAATCAGTCCTCCGCGATACAGAAGATTACCGGACAAAATCGTTGCCACGGCTCCTCCCTCAAACATAATCGGCCCGTTGTAATATTCTTCCACCGGAGGAGCAGACTTTAATTGCATCAAACTTTCGGCAAAGGCTTTCACCCGTTCTTTCATTTTTTCAATAGAGAGAATTTCTGCCGGGTTCAATAACGAGAGCGAGAAAGAATCGCCGACAGTCGAGCCGTCATCAGCACGAGCCTCCGCAATAATCGACAAAGTCACCTGTCCGCCCGGCTCCTTTAATTGCACGCCTTCCGAGGTTAACCGGTAAAGGTCTATTTCTGTTCCACTAATCGCCACGCTGGAGTTATAAATATCTTTATACTCTTTAAATACCGCCGAAGCTTCGGCTACCAACCGTTCCAAAACCGCCTGATCAATCTCGAACTTCATTGTCCGTTCTTGTATACGGGTAACGGCTGGTAGTTGCTGCATTTCCGGCAAAGCAGCCATCTCGGGCGATTGCGGATTCTGTTGCAAGAAATTCGCTTTTTGCGCCATCATCCCCAACGAATACTTGTACATCATATCCGACGATTCCCAAAACCCGCGACGAATCACGTCATAATCCACCTCAGCCGGTAACTTGACCGGAACAACCTGTTCGGAATACTGCACATCATTATTACGTTGATAATCCCCTAGCATCATTCGCGCTCCCCCGTTCATTTGCCACGGTGAAACTCTCGAAAACAGGATACCTCCCAACGAACCGGCTACCGAGAAATATCGGAAACGGGCTACCGTGTACGAGATATAGTAAGGCTTGGGACTATTCGGTAACATCAAAGCAGCATTATTACGGTCCAATTCGGCACGCATCGCCGCAAAAATAGTTTCATCCGTGTCCCCGACAATTTTATTTTCCGGTTTCGGTGAAGGTAAAACCGGGGGAATATCCCGGGCTTGTTCCCGCCGCTGAGTCTCTATCTGGCTCACGAATATCGTGGGGGATATCGCCGTTACAGGTACCCAACCCGATTCCGCGCCACAAGATCCCGTAAACACGCTCGGCTCGTCACCGGCTGCTGTAATATTGGAAAACATTGACAATGGCGTTCCAATCAAATCCACACCCCGCACCAATTGGTCCGGACGACCGTCCACGAACACCCGGTACACTTCCAAGGGAGTCACGTTAAACGAGTTCAAACTTCCTCCCTCGCCCGTGTAGGTGAAACCGCTTGTTACCGAGCGAAAGTAATAACCGTATTCTCTTCCTTGTTTCTTGGCTTCTTCCACCAGCATGGCACGCAATTCATCTTCCGTGTAGGGACGATTGGTTTCGATAATCAAGTTGGATTGCCGGGACACGGGATCACCCCCTCCGGAAGTACGCCCGTGACCGTTACTCACGGGGAAACCGTCCAACGGAACCCGGCTCATAAGGAACTCTTTCAACACGCCATTCACCACGTTATCCACCCGACGCGCTTTCACGCCCTCGTCATCATACACATAGTGACCGTACAAATCCGTGTTGGCATAACGCTTTTGCAACGGATCGCAATATACTTGAAACTCCTCGGGCAAAACCTGTTCCCCTACCATTTTTTTGAAGGTCTGACCGCCTGATTTTAAACGGTGGCCCTCCAAACGATGACCGAAAATTTCGTGAAAAAACACACCACTCGCAGGTCCCGAAAGAATTGCTGGACCAGTGTAGGGATCGGCCACCGGAGCATCCCGTAAAGCCAATAAACGTTCAATCATGTCTTGCACGTCCGCAATGATCCGGCCATTATCCGGTAAATCCTCCGGCTTGTAAGCGAAATAACTTATATTCAACGGCAAATCCATCCCATCAGCCGCTTTCAAAGATGCCGTTAACATTATCCGGGTAGACACACGATTCTGCACCACCACGCTCCCCTCGCTATTCACAAAATAGGTCCGTAACACTTGATAACTAAAACTGGCTGATCCTTGACGCAATTCCGGACAACTCTTGAACACGGCAGAAACCTCGTTCATCCGTTGCTCCCAAGATTGTAACATCGCCGTATTGCGGTTACTGACAACCACGGGGGGCTCGTAATAATGTTCCACCGGAGCCTCCGAAAAGCACGGTGCTTTATCTTCATCCTCCACGCTCACCGCTGCCCGGGTCTTTGTTTGGTCGTATACGTTACGGGCATACTCGTAACGTCGTAAAGTTTCCCGCCAGATGGCTTCCCGGATAGCATCCGGGGCATCATTATCCAGAGGTAAAACGACTCCCCGCACTCCTTGAGCGTTAGGTCCGACAACACTTCCCTGCCCGTTATACTTAAAATTATCCAGTTCCGGACTTCCCAACCGGATTTGCGGTACCAACGTTCTCATACGGCTTTCATCGGCAGTTGTCACAGCCCCGAACGAACTTATAACCGTCATATTATAATCGTCCATCGCCCGCATATTCATGTAATAGGGGATATTGTCCTGTTTCTTTAACTCCTCCATGCTGTACTCCAATTCCTGTTTCATCAATTGCAAGAGTTTATCCTCTTGCTCTTGACCGAATATATTGGAGAAACTCAATAACAATATCCCACTAAAAAAGAGTCTGATGAAATGACTTATTTTTAACATAGTTTCTTTGTTGTATTCGATGGACGACCGTAAAAACGATCGTCCATGGCTATTTACTTGTAAAGAACAATATCTCCCAATCTGCACGCCCAGTTGCCACTCAGATCAATACCGTCACGCAACGTAAGCCGAACATACCTCACATCTCGAGAGCCCTCAGGCATCTTCAACAAGGTTGCTTCACCTAGGGCACGTCCCAATTCATTCGTTTCCAAAAAGGTTACATCCTTCCAAACTGCCCCATCAGCAGATGTCTGTGCAACAATCATTTCCGGCATGAAATACCGTGCACTTCTATCACTTGCGGTCTGAATCTGCGTTACCTTGATCCCCCTGATCGAAGTTGTCTCCTTTAATTCCATATACATTTCATAAGTTCGCATCTCTTGTTGCGTACTAGTTGACCACGCGGTCGCTACATTCCCATCTACCAGAGCATCCCAATCCATGTAAACATCATCTACGTCACAATAAACCTTATCGCCATTCTCATTTTCCTTTAAGGCTGACGCCGGTATAATCTCTAAATCATCAGGAACTGCAGAATACCCCATATACGTCATAAACGGATACACCTTATTGAAATAATGCATTGTACTAACCGTATTATGACCATAGTAATCAACCTTCAAACCCAACACATCCGCTTCAGCCGCTTTTTCCAGAATGGCGTAACTCTTTTCCGGAGACTTAAGTATCAGACTTTTATCCTGTGAATTAACTTGTTTAGAAACAAAATGCCGATTCTTACCCACCACAAGCTTCTTCAAATTGGTACAAAAAAGTATATCTTCCAAGGATTCGATGGAATAATCCAATTCCAGTTCCTCCACATTTTCAATAAATTCCAAAAATGCATCTTCTTTCTCTTGTGTTTCAGTTGAATAACCATAACGTGCCGTGATAGCATGCACGAACCCGGCACTGAAATTTTTCTTCCGATTAATCGTCACCGGATCAAGGACAACCGTATCAGGAGAGTTTTCCAACGTCCCTTTTCTAAGAATATAAACCGAGTCAGCCGGATTCATACTCACGTCATCTATGGTGATTAAAGCATCGTAACTGGACGGATTCTCGAATTCATAGTATTTTGTCTCTCCCCCGGAGTTTTTATATTGTAGTTTTATTTCCACAATATTGGCACTATACTGGTCAGAAAAGAAAATCATCTTTCCATTCACGAAAAAGGACTTGAGAATCCCTCTCGAGAAAGATCGCATCAACTCATGATCCCGCGTATAAGGCCGTCCGGAATACGTCTCCACCAAAGATTCGTTTCCAAATTTATCCACGGCACTCACGTAAAATTGGTATGTCCCATCCACCAAGTTTGTCAACTCGTAAGATGTAGCCGTACCCGGAAGATATACCGAATCTCTTTGACCTTCAAACATCCACGCCACCTTTATTTTATCAATCGTGGCATCTGTACCATTTACCCAACTGAGCATTAATCGTTCCCATCCCGGAACAACATCTAAATCGGAGCATTTTGCCACGTAACGAATTTTTCCATCACCGGCATAGTCGCTATAGGTATCCTCCAAACTCTCGTTACAACCCGCCAGCAAAGCTACCATTGCCAATAATAAGTTGATTATATATTTTCTCTTGTTCATAGCTTAATTCTTTTTTACAAAAACCTCCAACTCATGCAAAGTAATATACTTGTTTGTATTAGGCATTGCCACCGGATACGGTTTTGTTTCAAATGTTTGATGTACTATTATTTTCAGATAACGATACGTATTATCCTCCACAGGGAATAAAACATCCACGAACAATGGCTCTGCATCATCGAATTCCTCCATCGTTTTCGGAAGGTTGACGTTTTTCTCTATATGACGATAACTCCACTTGTCATTAACCGTTTCAGCATTCGGATTCTGGTTCAAACCACCCAAGTATACCCATCCCGCGGCATCCGGATCTGCTGTTGTACTGTTGCCATACACCGATAGGTTACAGGGTAATTTGTCATCATACCATCCAAGCCATACCGTGCCTAATTCCACAGGACCTTGAGCGTGCCCAGCTTTCGTGGGAACAAGGGCGTACAGACGAACCCAAGCCGGAGTTTTCTGCTCTTTCAAATCAAGCACCATCGGTTTGTCAAAAGCATAGGGGCCCGCCAAAAAAGTCCCATATACGTCATAACCAGTAAACTGGAAATTGGGACCCGATGCGGAAAGGAAATAATCCATACGTTCTTTTCCTTTCAAGTCTCCATCGAACAGGTATTTCACGCCCGTCTTCGCATTCTCATTCTCAACGGAGAGCCCTCCGGTATTGAAATCATCAGCCGTTACCGTCCATTGTTCGGTTAGGAAAGCGTCAATGTCAGGATAAATTTCCTGTTTCACTCGATATCCTTGGAAATCTTCCGTGCGGACAACCACCGTATACTTCTCCAATTTCCGATCCAGTTCAAATTTAACGGTATCACCCCCTTGAGTAATTGGGAAACTACTAACCGGAATCGTATCCGGTCGATGAGTCAACGGATTTTCTCCCAAGTAAAAAACATGGGCCATCCCCGTGGCTACTCCAGAAGTTTGATAGGCCACCTGAAAACCATTCCAAGTTGAGCTCACTTCAAGATCCTCGAAAAATGCCCAAGGCGCACTGGGAAGTGTAGAAAAACTATACTCCTGTGATGCAGACTCCTCGCGGCGGTGATTGACAAAAGAAACTCGGGCAACAACCTCCTTCTTCTCCATAAAACCATCCAGCAGGAGTGAATCGCTCCCGTAATCACAAACTTTCAACACATCACGTCCTTGCCAGTTTTTATAACGAACATTCATAGCAAATATATCCCTGTCATTCGGCAGCGAATAGTACATCATCGCACCACCTGCCACGGGTGTAAATTTGATTTCCAACCCTTCGGTCAACGGCGTGAAAACAACGTCATCATCGTTGCAGGCCGACAAACCGAACATCAATAATAAAATCCATATCGAATTCTTCATCATCTTATTTTTAGAATTAAATTCTTACAATCGTACATCCAAAATCTACAATCATAAATCGTAAATTCATTTACCATCCCGGATTTTGTTTCATTCCAGAGATCAAAATCTCCTCGGCTTTGAAAGGTGTAAAATAATCTCGGGGAGCAATAAATTTATAACTACGTCCCACCTCAACCGGTCCATTCTCGTTATTATAGAATGTACTGGCCGTTGTTCCGAGAATATTCCAACCGTATGCTTTCCCGTTCATCTCCTGCTGAGCGGTCATCCAACGACGAATATTCCAGTAGCGATGCCCTTCGAAAGCGAACTCGATGTTATACTCTTGGCGTATGATGTCCCGCATCCCCTCTTTCGTATCCACTTTTCCGGGATTCAGTGAATAGTTCTTCCAAGCTTCCTGTACCGGAAGAATTCCAGCCCGAACACGTACTTTATCCAACGGTTTGTACACGTGTTCTTCATCCGGAGACTCTAAGTATTCGTTCCAAGCTTCCGCTTGCATCAAATACACTTCTGACAAGCGAAGAACGGCCATAGTCTCATTCGTTATACCTTGATAATACATTTTAGTAGGAATCCACGAATAAATCCATTTTTTCAACCAGTAACCACTGATATTCTGGTAATCATTGCTGACAATAACGTCTTTTTGGGTCCCCCAAGGTATTTCACCCTTGTGTGCCTGCACGAGCAAATTGTTATCTCGGTTCTGCGTGTTTAGTCCTCGCTGCCAATACATCCGGTCTCCCGCAATGGAGGCATAAAAACGGGGTTCCCGACGCAAATGAAGTCTTATTACATCGGTATTCAATGGAACCACTCCCTCATAAGACTGAGCACTCTCTGACCCTAATTTATATCGGTTACCATAATTCCAGTAAGCATCCGCGGTTATAGGTAAACCGTTTTCCGTGTAATACATCTCCACCATTTTCATGGACGGAGAGAGACAACCATATACAAGAGATTCGAAATGATTGTCATCACCCTCCAAACGCGGGAGAATATATGTATATATTCTAGGCATTCCACCTTTCCACTCCAAAAGATATTCCTTATTATTGAACATAGAGTACGTGCTTTGCTCGATATCATCCATGTGATTCAAAAGGGTGGTTTTCTTACCGCTTCCTTTCGCCGGAAACTCCCGGTCTCCCTCCGCACAAATTTCAGCCGCCTTGTCGGCAGCTTCCGCAGCCAACCTCCATTTTTCCCGGTCATATTTAGTATTAAAAAGCAATTCCCCGTTCTTGTTCTTAAAATTGGCATAAAATATATTCCCGTTGAAAAGTGGAGAAGCAGCATAAACTAACGCCTTGGCTCTCAAAGCAGCAACAGCTTCTTTCGTAAAAGAGAACCCATAGAATGCATCCCGTTGGGAGTGTCTCGGAATATCAGGTTCGGCCTCGTCTAGCAACCGGACAATCTCTTTGAAACAGGTATCCACCGGTTGCCTCGGCAATTGGTAATCTTCCACCTCCAAATCCACAGGCATATTTTGCGGAATCAAGCAAATAGGGCCATAAGTACGAAGCAATTCAAAGTAGATATACGCCTTCAGAGCCTTCACGTCTGCTTTCCACCAGGCTTTAGCCTCTTCCGTCATATTGTACGTGTTGTCGATATTCTCAAGAAAAACATTAGCCCTTCGGATAAGTCGATACATACTCAGCCATATATTCCCGTAAGGCTCTTGTGACATCTGCTGACCGTTTGCCACTAAAAAACCGGGCATTGCATAGTTTGCAGTGTATAAAACAGGACTAGGCGTAAACTCATCGGCTCCCATGAAAGCGAGATTATTAGCACTCGTTACTACAGTCATCAAATCCGAATAGAGTCCCAACCACCATTTCTCCACTTTCGTCCGTTGCTCAAAAACCGATTCTATCGTTTCAATGTCTTTCTCCGGAACCATATCGAGATAATTACACCCAGGCAACAGAAAAAGGCCACAAAGTATAGATAATAAATATTTTTTCATCATCATGTATATTTAAATTTAGAAACTGATATTCAACCCGGCCGACCACGTGCGCTGTATGGGGTAATTGAACCCGTTGTCACCTAACTCCACGTCCCACACCTTGAAATTAGTAATTAAGAAGGGGTTATTGACACGAGTATAAAATTTTACGTTCTGTATTTTTAATCTATCAAGTACCTTCCGGGGAAGATTATACCCCACTTCGATAGCCGTACAACGCAAGAAACTGCATTTCCGCATAAAATAGGTCGAAAAACGAGGTTCTGCACTATTACTATACCAATTCTCTTGCGGATTATGCATATTAATGGCTTGCGTAGAAAGACGTGGCCAAAAAGGACGTTCTTTCATGTTGTCCTCACTCCAGTGGTCATCATAAATTGCTTTCAGCATCGCCCGATCGTTCACGAACGGACCGATTTTCATCGGGTCCATAAAAAATGCACGCTTACCCGATCCTTGGAAAGAGAAATTAAATTCAACGTTTTTATATTGGAAAGTACCACTAAAACCGTAAATTACACGAGGCGTGGTTGGAAAACCAATATACGTGGCATCATTCACATCGATTGTGCCATCCCCATTTATATCACGATATCGAATATCCCCCGGCATCATCATTCCAGTTCCCCCCTGATTCGGAGAATTGTCGATTTCAGCCTGTCCTCGGAAGAGTCCTTCAGCAATGTAACCGATTCTCTGTGATATTTCTTTGCCTTTTTTCCGTTGCCATTCCGGCGTGTTGGTAGCCTGCTCGATTTCCAGGTAAGTCGCTTTATTGTAAGTGAAAGTACCGTTCAAAATCATCCAAAAATCGGGAGAGAAAGCGTGTTGGATTTTACCTGCAAGATCAATACCCCGAGAACGGGTTTTACCCACGTTACCGATTTGCAAATATTCCAAACCGGTTGTCTCCGGCATTGTATAGCGGTAATCAATGATATTGTGGCGGATTTCTTGATAAATATCAGCATTGATTTCCACGATTCCATTAAAGAATTTTGCTTCGATTCCAAGATTCACCTGTTCGGCAATCTCCCACGTGATTTTGTCATTCGGATAAGATTCGACAACAACTCTCTCCACTGGATTCCCTGAATTACCGGGGTGCCCCACACTCGTTGATCCCAAAATAGGTAAATGGGCGAAACGCGGTTTCGTAATGATACCATCGTTTCCGACTTGTCCCCAAGAAAGACGGAATTTCAGGAACGAAAGCCAATGAGAGGTATGATTGGCAAGGAAAGGTTCTTTCGATGCAATCCAAGCACCTCCTACCGCAGGGAAAAAGCCAAAACGATGTTTTTTAGCGAAACGTTCGGAACCATTGTAACCGAAACTCGCCTCTAGAAAATATTTGTCCTTAAACCCATAGGTTCCGCGCATCGCCAAACCTAAGTTCCGTTGGGGAATTCCATCCAGCACTGTCTTTACTTCCGAATACGTAGTTTCTTGTCCGCTGAGCACGGCTGTTAAACTGGTTTGGTGGTCACCCCAAGCCGCCACGTGCAAACCCCTCAACTCATAACTCATCTGTGTGGTTTGGCTACGCTCTTCTGCCTGAGACTCTCTAGATAGAGTCCTATATGAACCATCCGGTTGTATCGCTGTCAGTTGGTGTTTACCTGTTTCGAAATTATAATTTTTTAAGTTATATTTATAAGGACTGGTATTATACGTGTTAGAATAGTAACCAACTTGGTTCAGAGATACGGAAGCCCGCAACTCCAATCCCTTGAGAATGGGTGACAGATTATGTATATACTCTGCCCGCGCTACCGCAGAATAACGGCGACGGTCGGTGTATCCCTTATGAATCTCCATGTAAGGATTGGCATTCGGTTTCGTATTTGTGGCACCAAAACGAATGTGTGGCCAATTATAAGTGTCATCAGCCGGATAAATAGCTGCAAAATCTACCGGAGACACGTTGAAGGCCATATAGTAAGCCTCTTGCACATTCGCTCTAGGTCCCCGATATTTATCCAAATTGGCAGAAGTATTAATATTCAAGCGAATTCCGGCACTTAGGTCGATGTTCAAGTTCGTACGGAAAGAGAATGTATTATTCTCAATATTTACTTTAAACTGATTCAAGCGGTCGGTTTTCAACATTCCCTCGTCCCGGGCATAATTCACCGATGCATAATATTGCACTAAACGAGTACCGCCCCGAATATTCAATCCTGCACGGTGATTAATAGAATAATCTTTGAACAGAATATCGTACCAATCATTAGCCGGGTATACAAAGGAAGGATACAGGTCGGAACCCGTACGATCGATGCGCTCCACGCTATATTGGGGCGTCGCAGCCGGGTCGCGAGAGAGTAATGCCCGGTTGTACATCTTCATGTAAGTCACGGGGTCCACCACCTCGATCTCTCTTGTCGGCATACTTAACACCGCTTCGTAACGCACGGAAGTATAAACACTTCCTTCTTCTCCTTTTTTCGTAGTAATCAGGATAACCCCGTTTGCCCCGCGGGCCCCGTACATGGCGGTAGCCGAAGCATCTTTCATCACGCTGAACGTTTCGATGTCTTCCGGTACCATACGGGAAAGATCCAACTTGGAAGATTCTACCCCATCAATAAGAATTAGAGGATCGATGTTAGCATCCGTCTGGAAAGAAGTAATACCCCGGATATAAAATTTCGTGTTCATTTCGTCCTCTGTCAAAGCCCCGGGAATCCCTCCCGTCTGCCAGCCAATCATACCAGAAATTTTTCCAGCAAATTGAGTGGTCAAATCACTACTTGAAGATTTCAAAGTCCTCGCGTCCACGGTGGTAATAGCCGAAACGACGCTCTCCTTTTTTTGTTCCCCGAAAGCAACAACAGTCACCTCCTCGATATTCTCTGCCGTGGGATTTAAACGAATATTTAATTTCGTTTTTCCTTTGAGCGGCACGACTTCCGTCTTATAACCGATAAAAGAAACCCGTAAAGCATCTGTCGGGTGCACGTTGATCGTGTAATTCCCATCTGTATCCGTGGCTACCCCTTGAGTGGTTCCCTGAATAAGTACCGATGCCCCGGGAATAGGATTTCCTTTCTCATCCACAACTCGTCCGGTCACAGCAATCAATTGCACAGGTTTCTTTTCCCGCATGATGATCACGATCCGGTTTTTCTCTAAGACATAGTCATACGGACTATCTTTCAATAATGTATTAAGAGCTTCTTCCACGGTAACATCCGTTACTTCTAAGGTGAATCTCCGGTTTTTATCTACCGCCCCGTTGCTTTGGAAACCGTAATCAAGTCCTGCCTGCCGATTGATTTCGGCAAGGATTGTTTCCAGCGTGGCATTTTTCATCGAAACCGTTACTTTCTTCTGGATGACCTGAAACACACTGGATGTGGCCCCGAAAGTACTCTCTGGCAAAGCACTTAGCGTCGCGGATACCAAGAATATGCACAACGCGATTTTTTTAGCGATATGAATACCGCCGATGTGATTTTTTTGCATAAATTTGTCGTACTAATTAATTTTAAATAGTAAATTCGATTTACTGTTTGACGGTCGCTATGATAAAGGCTCAATTTTATTCGATAGCGATTTCACATGAAATTATCCTGCCTGGCGGGATAATTTTTTTGATTCAGGATGTTTACTGCACGGTGTAATACCCCCTTTCTTTTATAAATTTTCGATTCGTTACTCTTTCAAGGAACGACACAACTTCATCTATCGGTGTCGTTTTATTTAGATTCATAGTGACTTCTATTTTATCCAGTCCTTCCCGGGATTCAAAAGAGACCCCATACCAAGTAGCAATGTCTTCCAACACTAGATCCAAAGGCTTGTCCCGGTAGCGAAACACACCGTCTAACCACGCCGTGGCGTACTGCACGTCCACAGGTTGTATCTTGATACCTGCCGATGCCATATCATAAGACACTAATTCCCCGGGACTAACCCGAACTTCTTTGTGACCGGGGGATTTAAAACCGATCTTCCCCTCGATCAAAACAGTTTCGATGGTTTTTTGAGGACGTTCTTTCACGTTGAAACAGGTGCCATAGACCCGGATTTTCGAACCGCCGACACTTATCTCGAAAGGAATATCCGATTTTGCCACGTTAAAATAGGCTTCACCCGACAATTCCACTTCCCGTTGTTTCCCGACGAATATTTCCGGGTATTTCAAGCTACTCCCGGCATTCAGCGTTACCTCTGTCCCGTCGGCAAGGGTGACGTTATAGGTAAACCCGGTTGGAATGATTAACCTGTTGTACACGATTTCCCGCACGGCAGGCATGGTATCGTAGATCACCCGGTCGTCTGTAATCCGGATATTCGATTTCCCAATCGTTGAATCCATTTCCCTCTCTTTCAGGTTCAATTTGTTGCCATCCGCTAGAATCAATGTCGGCACGGCAACCTGATGATCCGTTGTAAGGACACGAGATATTTCCGACACGCCGAGATTTTCTTTTACCCCTCTATTCATCCACAAAGAAGTAAACACTAACCCGCAACACAGGACTGCCGCCACAGAACCCGTTGCCCACATCACGCAACGACGTATCCTTAGGCGACGAATCCGACGGTCAAACCGCATTCCTGCGGCCTCCACTTCTTCATCCGAAGGGATTTTCACGTTATCCAGAATTTCTTCTATATATTTTTCAGTCTTCATATCTATGCTTTTTATACATATATAAACCGAAATAGGAAAAACTACCGCGAAAACGTGATTTTTTTCAAAAAAGATTTACATTTGCATAAATAAATCTATATTGTATGCATGTCAAAACAGAACGATATAATTCTTTTGGAATCTTTTAATCGGCGAAACCCGAAAGCATTTAGTATCGTTTATCGAATGATATATAGAGAATTATATCTATACGCCACCCGACTTTTCGAATCCCTGAATGTTCCGGCAGAAGACGTTATACAAGACATCTTCACCGATATGTGGCTCCGGGAATCCGTCCAATTCTCGTCAATCCCTTACATCAAGACATTCTGCTTTATCGCCTTGAAAAATGCCTACAAGAATAAAATCAAGCATCTGGGATACCAACAACGTTTCGAAATGGAGAGTAAAGTTGAAAACGAATTTTCAGAGGACATCGAGCAAGTGGAGCTATACCATTCCCTGTACGAATCTCTCAAATTCCTACCCGGCGATTACGCCACGGTCATACGTATGTACCTCGAAGGCTGGAAACCCGAAGAGATTGCCACGAAGCTAGGCCTCGCCCTCCAAACCGTCTATAACAAACGCCGGGAGGCGGTTGTTATTTTACGGAAATATATGGTGAAGTAATATAATTTTGATTAATCCTGAGACACAAAATATAATTATTAGGAAACATTCGAAATTTCTATTTAGTCATATCATTGTTTTTCAACCTTTTGATCTCTCTATCAAAGTCACTTTCCAACAAATCCATTTCACGTTTGCGATAAATCTCGAACTCTTTTTCTGCTTTTTCAATCGCCTGTTTATGCGAAATGTTTCCTTTGCCAATCAAAACCTTCCGCTTATGAGCAATAATCTGGTTGTCTAGTGCTTCTATCCAATCTTTCATTGTCATAGGATTCATTTCTAGAGCTTGAAACTCTGCAAAATCCAAGAAGCCGGAAACGAGCAGGTTCAAACGTTGGAGTTCCATTTCAGACAAATAGTTCTTGGCTATTTTCACATCGTCTTTAGTTACATAATTGCCTTTGAAATTTGTCATTCCTACGAATGGCTTTTCATTATCCACACGATTGTATACAATTTCGGCAGCGGTGTTTTCGTGAACGGCATAGTGCAGCTTGTTTTGCACGGTAGCGAAAAACATTTTTGTTATCTCGTCACGGGGGTCATAGTCCGTGGCTGTAGCATAAATATCCGTCACCTGCTGGTAAAAGTTGCGTTCACTACTACGAATGTCTCTGATGCGTTGCAAAAGTTCACGGAAATAGCGATTTCCTCCCTGCTTTAATCGTTCATCATCCATAGCAAACCCTTTTTGGATATATTCGTGAAGTCGTTGTGTGGCCCAACGGCGGAAACGCATGGCAATCTGCGACTGGATACGATACCCTAAAGCTATTATCATATCCAAGTTATAATGGTCGATATTGCGTCTCACTTGTCGCTTACCCTCAGTTTGAACTAATAAGAATTTCTTATAAGTTCGATCTTCATCCAATTCTCCGTCAGCATAGATATTACTGACATGTAGGGAGATATTCTCTTGCGTCGTATCGTAGATCTCCGCTAATTGTTTTTGTGTCAACCACAAATCTTCATCAGCAAAACGAACAGATACGCGAGTTATTTCGTTGTCATCCTGATATAGGATAATTTTATTTTCTTCCATACGCCTATGCTTTTGATACCTCGTTCTTCAAACACTCTACAACAAATGCCGGGAGGCGGTTGTCCTGTTACGGAAATATATGGTGAAGTAATTAGCCACTCGTCTAGTTTAGAAACGAGGTGACTTATGGAATTACATTATAGTAAAACTAATTTTACGTCCAAGCCCTTGAAATATCTTAAACAACGTGGAAAGCTGAATATCTGCATGTCCATTTTCAATACGGGAAATATAACTTTTTTTTGTTCCTATCTTAGCTGCAAGTTGCTCCTGCGTCATACCCGCTTTCAAACGCTCTGCTTTTAATTGCTCCCCTATAATGAATGCCTCGCACCCATTTTCAAATTCATTACGTTCTTCCGTCCCGATAGCACCAAAATCTTCCGTGATTAAATCCTCAATCGGGGTACATCCTATTGCTTTCAATTCATCATTACTCATCATTTTATTCTCCTTTCCTGTCTTTACTAGCAAAATATTCATTCATAATCCGTTTAGCTCGTTCTATCTCTCTGAGAGGTGTTTTCTGCGTTTTTTTCTGAAAACCATTAAACAATATCACCAAATTACCCTCATCCATACAACAAAAAATCCGATAAATATTACCGCCCTCTTCAACTCTAACTTCAAAAAGTCCATGTACCCCAACAACTGCCTTAAGAAATTTCTCTGGAACCTGTTCTAACGTCATTATATAAATAAAAATCTAGTAGATTTTACGCAAAGTATCCCGAGATAAAGTCTTTTTGAAATCCTTAAAATAATTTGCATACGCTACTACTTGGCGAACATATTCTCTTTTTTCTGTCATAACAAGTATTTTTGCTTTCACAAAGATAACCAATTAGTGAATAAAAATCAATGATTTATCCGTTTTATTATTAGAAAATATCAACACGGATAAAACAGGAATAAACCAACCTTATCCTATGGTTAAATACCATACCAAGAAAAACAGTCATATCGTCCCTCGAAACCGGAAATATCACTAACTTTGGCATAAAAACAAGAATATGGCAACAACAATTATATTTAACGCTTGTATCATTACCATGAACGAACGCATGGAGTTGATCAAAAACGGTTCTATCCGGATAGAAGGTAATCAAATTAAAGAAATACGCAAAGATAAAATCGAATCTCCCGATGCAGAATATTTTGATGCCGAGGGGATGATCGTGATGCCCGGGTTTATCAACACGCACACCCATGTACCCATGACCATGTTGCGCGGATATGCCGATGACCTCCCGCTCCACACGTGGCTAAACGAACATATCTTTCCGGCAGAAGCACGCATGGTGACCCCGGAGAACGTGGCCATCGCTTCCCGCTTTGCTTTTATCGAGATGATCAAGTCGGGAACCACGTGCTTCAACGATATGTATTTCTTTGAAGACATCATCGCCTCGGAAGCCAAGAAAGCGGGTATCCGGGCCATCGTGGGGGAATCCCTGATCGACTTTCCGACACCGAGTTTTCACACGGTCGATGAAGGAATGGCTCGCTGTGAATCCCTTGTTCAACAATGGTACGGGGACAGCTTGATCCATCCTGCCATTTGTGCCCATTCACCCTATACCTGTTCAAAAGAGACACTACAAAAAGCCAAAGTTCTCTCCGAAAAATACAATATTCCTCTCCACATCCACGTGGCCGAAACCCGTAAAGAAGTGGAAGACATCACGGCTCAAACCGGCACAACTCCGGCGGAATACCTTTACTCGATCGGGTTATTGGACAGGAACGTGATTGCAGCCCATTCCGTTTGGCTAACCCCCAAAGAGATCGAATTGTACGCACGGACCCGGACATCAGTAGCCCATTGTCCGAAAAGCAATCTAAAACTGGCCAGCGGGATTGCCGACACGGACACTTACCTGAAAGCAGGTGTCAACGTGAGCATAGGTACTGACGGTACGGCAAGCAACAATACCCTTGATATGGTGGAGGAGATGCGCTTTGCCGCCCTCTTGCCCAAAGGAACAGGTTATAACCCGGAGGCGGTTGATGCCCGCACGGCATTACGCATGACCACCATCAACGGAGCAAAGGCACTCGGCATTCAACACCTCACGGGTTCCCTTGAGGTCGGGAAACGAGCCGATCTGATCGTTATCCATGCCGATGCCAGCAACATGATTCCCATATATGACGAATATTCCGCTCTCGTTTACGCCTCCAACAGCAAAAACATCCGCTTCAGCATGGTGAACGGGAAATGGATTATGCGCAACCGGGAACTTGTGTATATCAATAAAACGGAGACCATGGAGTCCATGAAACACATCGTTAACAGCCAGACTGACAACCGAAAATGATAACATGAAAATGAGTTTTTCATTTTCAACTTTCAATTTTCAATTCTCAATTATATTCGCTAGTTTTGCAAACCTTTTTGTAAAGAAAGGAGTTTATAAATACTATAAACCCAATTGGATATGGAAAATAAAAATTATGGAGGACTCGACAGCGAGTTTACGGCATACGAAACTGCCGAGATTGTAGTATTACCAGTACCTTATGACGGAACAAGCACGTGGTTGAAAGGAGCAGATAAAGGACCCGACGCAATTCTTGAAGCATCGGCAAACATGGAACTCTACGATATAGAAACGGATTCCGAAGTATATACTCACGGTATCGCCACTCTGGAACCGGTGACAGAGGCCTCATCCCCGGAAGCCATGTCTCAGGAAGTTGAAAAGCAAGTGGACAAGATATTAACCGACAAAAAGTTTCCGGTCATTCTGGGTGGAGAACATTCCGTCAGCATCGGTGCTTTTCGGGCTTTTGCCAAACACTATGACAAATTCTCAGTTCTACAATTGGATGCACACTCTGACATGCGCAACGAATACGAGGGATCCACTCATAACCACGCCTGCGTGATGGCCCGGGCCAAAGAAGTGGCCACCGTGGCTCAAGTAGGAATCAGAAGTTCAGCCATCGAAGAAAAAGAGAACATCATGCCGGATCGTATTTTCTATGCTCATGACCTACATGATGCCAAAGAAGGTAACAACTGGATGTATATGGTGTCCCAAAAATTACACGACAACGTGTATATCACGATCGATTTGGACGTTTTCGACCCGGCTATTCTTCCGGCAACGGGAACCCCGGAACCCGACGGACTTTATTACAGAGAGGTGTTGAACTTCCTTAAATTGATTAATGAACGTCACAATATTGTCGGTTTGGACGTGGTTGAACTTTGCCCCAATGAAGTCAATAAATCATCAGACTTCTTGGCCAGCAAATTAATCTACCAGATATTAAGCATCAAATATCAAAACCAATCCAACAATTGATGATTTATGATTGAAGATTAAAGCATTAGCCTTGTGCGGCTGGAATCTAAAATCTAAAATTGAGAAATTGAGTCAATAAGGTCCTCATAATTGTACCTTATATTTTTAAGATAAATAAAATGGAAAAGAAAGATTTATTAAAAGACACTATCAAACACATCGACATCAAGTCGTATGACTCAACTCAATTGATCGACGCGATGCGCGATATGTCATTCACCTCTCGCGACACGGCCAGAGCAACCGATATTCTGATGATGATGGTCGGAGAGAAAGAGTGTACTAATATTCTTACCATTGCCGGAAGTACCAGTGCTGCCGGATGTATGCAGGTTTACGTGGATATGGTTCGTAACAAAATGGTTGACGTGGTAGTTTCCACTGGTGCGTCTATCATCGATATGGACTTGTTCGAGGCTCTTGGCTACAAACACTACAAGGGACACCAGGACGTACCTGACATGCAATTAAGAGAACTTTACATTGACCGTATTTATGATACGTTCATCGACGAAGAGGAATTACAAGCTTGCGACCACACGACTTTCGAGATCGCTAATAGCTTGGAACCGCGTCCTTATTCTTCACGTGAATTTATCTGGGAAATCGGTAAATGGTTACACGAAGGACACGCTGTCAAGAAAGACAGCTTGATCCAGACTTGTTATGAATGCGGAGTGCCTATCTTCTGCCCGGCTTTCTCCGATTGTAGCGCAGGATTCGGTATCGGTAAACACCAATGGGAACACCCCGACAAACACGTGTCTATCGACTCCGTAAAAGATTTTATCGAATTGACCCAAATCAAGATCAAAGCAGGCACGACCGGTTTGTTTATGGTAGGTGGTGGAACACCGAAGAATTTTGCTCAAGACACTGTTGTTTGTGCCGAGATCCTCGGATTTGACGTGCCGATGCATAAATACGCCATCCAGATCACCGTGGCCGACGTTCGTGACGGGGCTTGCTCTTCTTCTACCTTGAAAGAGGCTTGCTCTTGGGGTAAAGTTGACGTTACCTACGAACAAATGGTTTACGCTGAAGGAACCACCGTTATTCCCGCTATCGCAAGCTACGTTTACCACAACGGACCTTGGAAAGAGAGAGAATACAAAAACTGGAACAAATTATTCCAAAAATAATTACACAAGAGGGGAGCGAAAGTTTCCCTCTTTCTTTTTCCTCCTTCCTTACCGGCAAACAGTATATTACCAGTAACTTGCCTCGGGAATACATTATACTCTCGTTAATATCTGAATCTTGAATTCATGATTCATCCACCACAAATGAACCGATCCCATCCGTCGATTTCTCATTAAGTTCCCGTTAACTTACTAACGAGACACACAAGAAACCTCGATTCAAATAACCGTCATTACCTCATTGTATTTCTACTCTTTCTTCCTTCGCAGGAAACGAGTCATTGAAATCGCCTGCTTATGGAAAATGAATAGCGGCAATGACACCCCGATAGCCAGCACGACCAAAACAAAAGCGGTTGTCAATCCGTTGCGGAAAATCTCTACAACCAGATTGGGGAGAATTTCCTCATCCTCCGTTCTCATGAAACGAATCAATGCCAAGATCGTCTTGTAAGCATACATTCCGGGAATCATGGGTAGCAAGGAAGGGAAAGAAAAGACCTCTGCCGGGCAATGAATCAACCGGGCAAAATAAATACTAAACAAACCGATCGTAAACGAGGCACATAACGTGGAGGGGATCAAGCCCAAGCCCGTGTGATTCAACAGGTAAAATCGAAAAGCATGCCCCACCGCAGCCAACAAAGCCGAAATAAGAATCGCTTTCCTCGGAGGATTGGAAATCACGGCAAAGCCGATAGCCGCTATCGCCGCAAAAATTCCATCAAGCAATACAGATAATACTAAATCCCAGTTCATAACGTATCCAATCCTAAAATTAATAATGTTACCGACAGCCCCAACGCGATACAAATTATAAGTATCGCCGCATTCACCGCACGAGACATACCTATCAGCACATGACCTCCCAAAATATCAATAATCGAATTAATCAAAGGTACTCCGGGGATCAGATAAAGGACACTGGAAGCCAAAGCTATATCCGGGGTCTTACCCCAACCGAAATAGGTCCCGGCCGAGGCGATAAACGAGGCCATAAAAGCCGATACAACGAAAACGACCATGTGATTCACGTGGCGATTCATCATCTCCTGTCGTACCCAAAAACCCACACAAGTCGCAACACAAACCAGCATCATGGCAATCCCGTCTCCCCCAAACAACCGACAGAATGCCGCGTTGGCCAAGGAAACCAAAACCAGTACCACCCAACGGGAAATACGGGGTTCGTTCATCACCTCATTGTAATGAGCCGTTAACTCGCCCAACGACAAATGATGATCGTAAGCCTCCCAGCTCAAGGCACTTAACTCAGAAATCACTTGAAAATTAATCGCCAAAGCAGGAATCTTCCGTACGTAAGTTCGCCGGATAGAATAATCTTCCGGGTGCTTGATCGTCATGGTAATATTTTTCTGAAAAATCGTCATGTCGACCCCGTACCCGAACGACTCGGCAATACGGGAAACACTTCTCACGGCCCTCGCCGTGTGTACCCCAACTCCCATCATACTCGTGGTGTAATCCATCAAGAAATTCGAGAGTTCCTGAATATCAACCTTTCTTTCCATATTATTTGCCTATTTACCCTAATTTTTCCCTCGTATTCGGGGCCGCAAATATACATCAAAATTCAAGAGAAAGTTGTATATTTACTCATCGAAACGGGAGATGGAAAACAGAAAAATTATCCATATCGACATGGACGCGTTCTACGCCTCTATCGAACAGCGGGATCACCCGGAATACAGGGGAAAACCACTTGTCGTGGGGCGTCCGGAGAAACGCGGGGTCGTGGCTGCCGCCAGCTACGAGGCACGCCGTTATGGCATACGTTCTGCCATGTCGTCCATGAAAGCCAAACAGCTTTGTCCCGACCTCATTTTCGTTGGTTCTCACATGGAATACTATAAATCGGTATCCATGCAGATTCACGAAATATTCCACGAATACACGGACATGATCGAACCCCTGGCACTCGATGAGGCCTTCCTAGACGTGACCGAGAACAAAAAAAACATCCCGTTAGCCGTCGATGTCGCCAGAGAAATCAAGAATGAGATTAAAGAGAAACTAGGACTCGTAGCCTCCGCCGGGATCTCTTACAATAAATTCCTCGCCAAGATTGCATCTGATTACAAGAAACCCGACGGGCTTTACACCATACACCCAGACCGGGCCCCCGCTTTTATCTCCAAACTCCCGATCGAGGCATTCTGGGGTATCGGCAAAGTCACGGCTCGTAAAATGCATTCACTAGGCATACACACGGGGGCAGACCTCAAGAAATGTACACTAACATTCCTTACCCGCAATTTCGGGAAAGCCGGTACCCTGTATCACGATTTTGCCAATGGCATCGATCCCAGAATGGTTACCTCCGAAAGAATCCGTAAATCCGTAGGCTGTGAAAGTACCTTCGAGAATGACTTGACCAACTATATCGCTGTCACCATAGAACTGTACCACGTAACAACGGAATTAATTCTCCGGCTAAAAAAGTCTGATTTCAAAGGACATACCCTAACCTTGAAAATTAAATTCCATGATTTTACCCAAAAGACACGTAGTATCACTATGGCACACGAGTTACGAACAAAACAGGATATTCTTCCCCTAGCCAAAAAACTACTCAAAGATTTAGAACTTACGCAATTTAGAATACGCCTCCTAGGTCTCTCTGTATCAAATCCCATCGAAGAATTAACCCCCGATGGTTCTTTGCAATTAAAAATAAATTTTGATTAATTATGAAACCTTTACGTTCATGTGCCGTATATAGGCATATATTTTGAATGTAATCATAGTGTAACCGAAACTTAATAGATAAGTGACAAGGTTACGATGATAAACCGATACCTTTGTATCGGATTTCAAAAGAGACTTCGATTTTTTTTCATAAATTTGTTATTGGTATTTTGGGTCCCCGCTGAGACAGCGCGGACCATTTTTATTTTAGCATAAATCCTAACTTTTGTCTCCCTGTATTCGTATATAAAAGTATGTATCGAAAATTAATCGATATAACAGAAATTTAACTACTAATTTTTTTGTATATAAAGAAAAGCCGATACCTTTGTATCGGATTTCAAGAAAAGACTTCAATTTTTTTTCATAAATTTGTTATTGGTTGCCTCCTGCTGTGACAGCACGAGGCTTTTTTTCTTTCACCGATGCTAAACTAACAAATCTTTTTTTACCCGCAAACATTTGCGTAAAATTTAATAGTGTTAAAATTTAGATTTTTATTAACACGCTGACTAACTGATCAAGTAAAATTCACATTAACATTTACACGACAGAGAATTTACAAAAAAAGATCGTGCTTGATTCATATTAACAAATTCAGCACGCCCTCTTTATTCTGTTATATCTATCGAATTATTCCAAATAGGTATACCCGTACAGTCCGGAACGATAATTGGACAAGAATTCCCGTCCTTCTTCTGCCGAAATAATTCCCTTTTTCACGGAAGAAGTTACCCATACCTCTACCGTACGAGCCATTCTTTTCGGCATAAATTGAACGTACTCCAATACGTCAGCCACCGTCTCCCCTTCAATCACCTTGTCGATCACATAATCATCACCTTTCACTTTGATATGGACGGCATTCGTGTCTCCGAACAGGTTATGCAGGTCACCAAGAATCTCTTGGTAGGCTCCCACGAGGAATACTCCTAAATAATACGGTTCCTTATTATTCAACTCGTGTACCGGAAGATGGTACGAGAAATTACGTGTCGAGATAAAATTATCAATCTTCCCGTCAGAATCACAGGTAATATCCTGAATTGTTGCCGATTTAGTCGGCTGCTCGTTCAAACGAGAAATCGGTATAATCGGGAAAATCTGGTCAATAGCCCATGAATCAGGCAAAGACTGAAATAACGAGAAATTACAGAAATATTTATCCGGCAACATCTTGGAGATTTTCTTCAACTCGTCCGGGGCATGTTTCGTGGCCACTGCCATGTCGTACACGTCCCTAGCCACGGACCAGAACAACCGTTCCACTTGCGCACGGGTGAACAAATCGATCAAGCCAAGATTAAACAAACCGAGAGCATCTTCCCGAATCTGCATGGCATCATGCCATGTCTCGATCAACCGGGGCTGATTCAGGTTCTCCCATAAATCATACAACTCTTTCACTAGCTCGTGAGCATTCCCGTCGATTTCCTCGTTTTCATCGAAAGCGGGCAGACTTGTACTGGCAAGCGCCTCGAAAATCAACACGGAGTGATGTGCAGTCAGAGAACGTCCCGACTCGGTGATAATATTCGGCTGCTCCAAATTATTCTTTTCGCAAGCATCTACCAACGCGGACACGGCATCATTCACGTACTCCTGAATCGAGTAGTTCATGCTGTTTCCGCTCGTTGCCGAGCGTGTTCCATCGTAGTCTACACCTAATCCCCCGCCAATATCCACGAAATGTATATTGTATCCTAAATTTTTCAATTGTACATAGAATTGAGAGGCTTCCTTCAACGCAGTCTTGATACGCCGTATATTAGTCACCTGACTACCGATATGAAAATGGATTAATTTCAAACAATCCGTCATCTTGTTCTTCTCCAGAATATCCATGGCCTCCAGTAACTCGCTCGAATTTACCCCGAACTTACTGACATCTCCTCCGGACTCTTCCCACTTGCCACTCCCGGAACTAGCCAGTTTTATACGAATTCCTATATTCGGGCGAATTTTCAAGCGTTTGGAGATTGTCGCAATATTTCTCAATTCATTCAGTTTCTCGACAACCAAGTATATATTTCGTCCCATTTTCTGGGCCAAAAGAGCCAACTCGATATAATTCTCGTCCTTGTAACCGTTACAGATAATCATCGCATCATCGTCAATATCAATCGACAATACCGCATGCAATTCCGGTTTCGAGCCTGCCTCAAGACCAATGTTATACTTGGTCCCGTGACTGACAATCTCTTCCACCACCGGGCGCATCTGGTTCACTTTAATAGGATAAATGATAAAATTTTTCCCCGTGTAACCATATTCCGTTGCCGCAGCTTGAAAACAACTAGAGATTTTCTCGATCCGGTTATCAAGGATGTCCGGGAACCTTAACAACACGGGAGCCGATACATCCCGCACCTGAAGTTCCTCCATCAATTCCTTGATGTCAATTTTCGGTCCTCCGACTTTCGGCGTTACTGTAACGTGTCCCTTCTCGTTAATCGAAAAATAGTTCAGCCCCCAACCGTTAATATTGTACAGTTCTGCTGAATCGTCAATACTCCATTTTCTCATTTCTATTCTATAAGCTCATTAAGATTGATTGTCCTGCAAAGCTACAACATATTTTCAATATTATATGCTTAATCGCCTAGGATTTCACGATTTTAGCCATTAGATTTCATGCTCCCCGGCATCATGCAAACGACCTCACATTTTCTGGATCTCCTGAATACCGTCCCGATTTATCACCAAACGGTAACGCTTGTATTCAACCTGCTCCCCATGTAGCAATTGTATCAAGAAATTAAGGTAATATATCTTGTCACCCATGATCAGACCGTAATCCGCCTCTCCCCTCGGCACGTATAACTCATAGTCCCGTTCGTCCATTTTCTGAACGAAATTCCCCACGTTAAAACGCAAAATCTCGTTCACCCCGGCAATATCATACTGGCTATATTCGTCAAGCGCCTCCGGATTGAGCTGCACCCATTTCCGGTAAAGAATAATTTTCTCCCCGCCATTCCGATTATCCGCCTCCAACAAATCCGGACGGGCTCTTCGCTCGATAATTTCCTCCGGGACTTTTCTTTCCGAGATAAAATCCACCCCGTCCTTGATCTTGCCAACCACTCTCTCGTTCATACTGATCGTTGTCTTCCGGTCAAAATAGTTCTTCCCCAGCCGATGGGCAAAGTAAAAACGCATCAACTCCTTAATCCGGTCCTTCAGCATATAGCTCACCACCAAAGCCACGAATAACGGCATCGTGAAATTCCCGTATTTTTTCTGAAATGAAAAAGCTACCACCGTGGCAAATATCATGGAAAGTCCTGCCGCAATACTATAATATATCTGCTCCACCAGCACCCCATCCTTTTTCTTCGATGCCTTCAAGAACAAATCACTCTCCGCATATTTTTTCAGCATCCCCCGCCGATAGATTACCGTCCGATTCCGATCCTTACTCTCCGGATCTGCCACGAGATAACCGTTCTGTTTCTTGTAATCAATCTCCGAATGTACCAAAGACAACAATAACGTCACCATCCGACCATAACACCCCGGATCAGTCGTCTTCAACCCGTCCAGCAACTTGAATGTATGAAACTCCACCAGATTGGAAAGATACTCATCCCCGAAAGAGAAATAATTCAACGCCTCCCGAGGAATTCCCGGCACGTTAATAATGGTCTTCAAATCCCGGTATCGTTTCACGATCAATTGCACGTATTCAACATACCGATCGACCATCCCTTCCCGTTCACCACTTTCCACCTCATGATGAATCGTCTCTCCCGCCATTCCCCGAAGGGCACTTTTAAAAATGGATGTAAACATCTTGATCTGGTACTCGTAAGAGGCTAACGCATCCCTCGTCCCATCCGCCACCAAATGCTGGAATGCATCCTCCAAAAAAACAAAAGGCGTCCATTCGCCACCCGCAATCTCCTCCAACGTATAGATCGGGGTGATCAAACGCACGTTGGACTTCACATCCCGGTAAAAAGCCTCCTTGGGATAAGTCGAGGCATTAATATCCAAACTATGAGGTACGAAAAACCACGTGTTCATCCTGAACTCGTTCTCCCCCGTATCCCGATCGACATGGTAGCCAACCTTACATTCCACAGAGTACCGATCATGCAATTTAACCTGAATATCTATCATATCATAAAATCACAACGCAAGATACGAAAAAAAGTAATACACTAAACCCAAAGGATCTACCTGGCAGAAGAATATCCTACATTAAGTATTTATAAAATTGTTAATTCAACTATTTAGGAGTAATTTGTACACATTTATTTGTTTCCTGTTTTTTTAATACATAACTTTGTTACACTATTAATCTAAAATACAAAGAGCATGAATAGGCAACAAATAATTAAAGCCGTAACAAAAAAAACCGGCATATCACGAAAAGACACGGCAAAAGTATTTTCTTCCATTTTCGAGACTATTTTAGAAAGTCTGGAAAAAGAAGAATCGGTACGGTTAATGAATTTTGGTAGCTTTACCGTAAAGACTTACAAACCACGCAAAGGCTATAATCCAGCTTCGAAAATAGTTGTCCAACTCCCGGAAAGAAAAGCCATCCGCTTTAAATTAGCTAAACGTGCAGTTTCAAAAAGCTTAAAATAATAACTAACAATATACAATCACTGAATTCTTTCTCTTCATAAAACAAAGGGTTCAGTGGTTATCCTCCCTTCAAAGAACGTTTACTTCCCCGTTCCTTGTTGTCAACACACTCCCATCATTCCATAAAAATATTTCAATAACATTTGACTCGCATGAATATTATTCGTAAATTTACGAACAAACAGTCTCCATTATAAAATCTTTTTAAAGATATAATCATGAAAGAATACAAAACATACATACCGGTCGCACTTATCATCTTGATGTTCCTTTCTCTCATAATCTTTCACAAAGACATTGCCACCTACATCTCGCAAAGCAAGATCGAACAATTATCCACCAACACCAAAAAAAGTATCAGCGACTCGATTGCCCAAAAATACAACTATCATCATAACGGGGGAACTTACGATTACACGTTCATTGAATTTGGCTCCACAGGCTGTCACTCTTGCCGCCAAATGGAAGAAGTCATGGAGAAAATAAAAACCGAATACAAAGGGAAAGTAAATGTAGTTTTTATAAACTTAATGGAACCAGAGAGTAAAAGATTCTTCGAATACTACGGGGTCGCCACAATTCCCACCCAAATACTACTTGACAGGAAGGGAAAAGAGTTCTTCCGCCACACAGGTTTTTATTCGGCTGACGAACTATCAACACATTTCACGATGAAAAAGTAAACGGAGAAGGACTCAATAGGAAAATCTGTGTGTGAAAGATAACTTTCGCAGACAGATTTTCCTCCATTTCTTTTATTTTTACTTTATAAAAAATAAGGTAAGACAATTATATACAACTTTACAGTCCATTAAGATATGCTTGTTTTCATGCTCAAACTCCTCCGTCACTTCGTGCCACCTCCTCTATGAATAGAGGAGAAACTGGTACTTCATTCAAAAGACGGAGAGTAACTTAGCTCTCTCTGTTTATAGCTACTTTATTACACACATCTTTTTTCAAATAAATTAGAGGGGGAAAGTCTTTCCCGCTTAATTCAGTATTGTATTTTTTATAATTTTATTTATTTTTGTTATATTCATTTTTAATAAAAAATAATAGGCCATCTTCTATGTAACGATACAAGCAAAACATCAACAACGTGAATATATATAAAATCATAACAGGCGTTACGATAGTTCTGTTTCCCGTGCTCTATCGCCTCGACCACTGCTTCACGGGACTTTCGGCAGCCTCTTTTTTACTCGTGTTCTTTTCCTTCACGTTAATCCCGAGAATCAGCTTTCGGGAAAACTACTCGTGGAGGAAAAATGATACACTCGTTGTAGCAGATGAATTCATAAGAGAAGTTTATTTACAAGAAGAATTATCCATGCAAGTCAACATCTTGAATTTTATGGTATTGAAATGGATATATCGAGAAAAAATGTTGAGTTTGAAGCTAAGGTAGTACAAGATATGTTGATGTGGAAATATATAGGTTATGGGGCAGATATTGGTAGTGTTGGACATGATAATGAATTCATGGAAGATTATTCGAAGTTTCTTGAAAACTATACAATTCAAGGTTTCCATGAACTTTGTAGCCGTTGGAAGGGATATTCTGGATCATACAATCCTAATTTTGTACCTAAAGTAATTCAATCGTATTAAAAAAATAGCAATGATGAAAACTAAAATTTCAACCGCCATCTTGTTGTTCGTATTGGGAATTTCCATGGTATACGCTCAATCTAAAAAAGATTTTACGATAGAAAAACGTAAATATGTTTATATAGTAAAACCTATTTATTTAACATCTCCTGATTTTACACGAAGTTCTCGTTACGAGATAATGGACCATAATTACATGAAACTTTTAATCGATAGTGTTAAAAACGGGGTATCAAAAGAAATCATCGCTACCAAGATTGTATCACATAAATCAAAAATAAGACTATGTTTTGATAAAACGGGGAAAATACTATATGGATACTTTGAACTTGATAATGAAGATATACCAGAAGAAAAAATTACATTAAAAGATTTACGTACAATTTTAGATAGCTATATGGACTTACGAATAGATATGTCTAAGATTGAAACAAATTTTGGACCAAATACAAAATTCAATTTTGGAGTTCTAACTATCCCATTAAAAACGAGGGAAATATGAACAAATACAATTTAATATTACTCGTTTTACTCGTAGCCAGCTGCAACCCCGGACACTATAAACGCATCCGGGTGGACAGCGGGGTCAACTATGGAGAGTCTAATCATTCATTACTATTCCCCCGCTCTTCGATAGGATTACGGGGAGGAGTCACGGTCAAAGATTCCATTCCCTGGGGAGCAGGTAAAGGGTGGGGATTATTCAACGCCTTATGCTGGCGTACCGTTGACGGTGGGCATAACTGGACATCACAAAAAATCACCGACGGAACTTTCCAAGACTTAATCATGAAAGATGACATCGTTTACGCTGTTATTTACTCGGGAGGAGGCGATGACGAAAAATTCCAGTGCAAAATCTATGACTCGATGGATTTCGGGGAAACTTGGAGATTGAAATGCACCATGGACGAGGGAATTTTGTGGGTACACGTTATAGATTCCAACCGGATCATCGGGGATATTGAAGGCAAACTCGGGGAGACCCGAGATGGAGGGAAAACCTGGAACACTTTACCAACAAGGTATTTTACTCATCGAAATTTCTACCATGACAAGTATGCTTACTACTTTTCCAGCTCGAAAAACAACGTTGTTACAGACATTCTTGGGCGCAAGAACCTGGAGACAGGCGAAGAAAGAATAATAACTTTCCCCGATGGCTTTTCCGGCAAGAACGGCAAAAATAACCTCGTGTTTTGCAGCAAAGACAAGGAATTGCGGGCGTACCGAATCAACGATGACTTCACGTTGACTTATCTTTCCTCCATAAAACGGGAAAAAATCCTTGGTGTGGACTACGTGGGTATCTATAATAAACATATTTTCATATTCGTAAATTTTATCGACCCGGGAATATTCTGGAATGAAGACAGTTTCTATTACAGTGCTAACGATGGGAAAAGCTGGAAACGTTTGGGACACAAGGGGCTTACCACTGGTGGGTGGGACAGAATAACAGATTACACGGACAGCACTGGGTTTAAAGTTATTTTTTACAAGGATATTTATTCGCTGGGCACCTTCTCCGTTCCGGCGGGCAAATGATAAAACACGTGACCAACAATATTAAACCAGTTATGTCCATACGGAATAACGATGAAGAAGTACTTAGTCAATCCATCGGGGAAAAAACATACAAAAGTGATGGGGAAATTGATTGTATTGGATTCTCGTTCGCACGACACGGGTGTTCTAGCAAAAAGGAGTCGGCCGGGGATACGTCATGCAAAACGGGATTGTTGTACGTGAGATAAGGGTCTGACCGAGACAAACTTGACGAGATATTATCATCCATGACGATAGTAGCCCCATTACTTCCCGCCTCGTCAAGTTGAGAATTAATATACTTGATCGCCTCTATAACATCCGTATACTCTTCTTCTGTCACACCTAGCCGTAATGCCTCTTTTTTGAAACATTAAACTCGTACCGAGAATCGGTCTTTTTAATTAATCCCACTAATTCAACAAGAGATTTAGAAACCGTTTCCGAATTCAAATTTAAGACGTCAAAGTATTTTCTCGTGTATTCTATTTACCCGGTAAAGCTTTTATAGCTTCTTCATTTTTGGGATTAAATACTAATGAATCCCCCTATACACGTGTTGTAGTATCTACCTAATTTCAATCGCTTTTGCAGCTCTGCCTTGGTTAATTTTTCTCCCGGTGTCACGTTAAGCAAGTGAAAAACCTCTTCCGTTTTATCACTATACTCCTGAGCTTTCATCATCATGTTTCCCATCATAAACAGGAATAACAATAATAATGTAATCTTCATATTATTTAATTTTATATTTAGTTTGTATAATATAGACACTTGTAAATTAAAAAAGAGGTATATCTACAAGCAACCCCGTACAGGCTCATATAAAAAATCAAAACACAAGAGAGAAGAATAACTAATATTTTCACAACGTCCGAACACAGACTAGCAATACGGCCCAAAAGCTGAATCTTCCCATTTTGCTTTTTCTTTTGTTTTCAACTTATCCATTTTGGCATTAATTCTGTTCAAAACACAATTAATCACATTACCAATAACAACGGGATTATTCATTGAAAACACGGTATCATTTCGATATTGCGAGAGTTTCCCGAGACTTAACTTGTAACTTTCACATTCAAATTCATCATCCTCGATGCATTCTTCTATTTCTTTCTGAATCGTTTTTAAACGTTCCGACTCGCTTACAAGTCTATCCAATTGCATAATCAACTCTTGTTTCCGTTGGTAATACTGGATTCTTTCTTCCAGGTTCACGGGCTCTTGCAATCTCTTGTTAGCCTCCTCCAACTGCTTTTTCAAACTTTCGATCTCTTCATCCTTATTCAACTCTTTCGGCTCTTCTTTCAAGGGAGAAACAATTTCTGTTTTCTCGGGGATTAACCATCGGAAGTAAATTTTTCGTTTCCTCTTTTGATTTCTCTACTTTTTTGTTCGTTGTCATAATCTTTAAATTTTAGTTAGACATTATGTTTGATTTCTGTATTACAAATATACGCAGAAAATCAAGAACATACAAGTATTTTCTCACTCAAAACACTATACATCAACCACTTAAATACAAACACCTCGAATGAGATCAATTAAAATAGTTCTACCTTGCGAAAAAAAAAATTTACTTTTTTCAGTCATGAAATAGCGAGATCCTCGCGGAAATCGCCTGTAATAAAGCCACAACTTTAGAATCATTATAAATTAGCACTTAAATACGGTTTATTTCTAATTAATTACATCAATATCAAGTTATTGTCACCATTCAAAACGGGAAATTCCCGTTTTGACAACAAGTTCACCCCAGAGCCCCGCCCTATCCAGCAACGCAACTTTCCGCCTCGCAGCGCAGGAAATATGAGGGAGGGAGAGGCTCTTAACACGTCGTCACATACCGCAAATAGTCCTATATGCCAAATACATGTGATACCTTTATAATTTAAATGCAGTCCTTGATTGCAAAAAAATTCATGCAATCAAGGTAGGCCAGCAGGTCGGTAGGTCGTGAAAATAATGTAATCAAATTAGCAATTAAAAATTCTTTCCATATTTTTTTACCCACACACTTTCCAAAATTGGAAAGTATTTATTATCTTTGTCATGTTAATGATACAGCAATGAACCCGAAATTTAAAGTAGTCTACACTGAAGAAGCTTACGAATTTATCTATTCTTTACCAGAAAAGGTACAAGACAAGATAGCTTATAACATCACGAAGAGCACCTTTTTCATGGATAAAGAGCTATTCAAGAAACTAGACAACTCTGATATTTGGGAATTTAGAACGCTTTACAGTGGAACCGCTTACAGGCTTTTAGCGTTTTGGGACACGGACAAAGATACACTCGTGATTGCCACTCACGGGTTTATCAAAAAGACACAAAAGACCCCCTTGAAAGAAATCGCTAAAGCGGAAATGATAAGAAAAGAATATTTTAACTCGAAATAAATTGCCGCCATGAAATTACGCACCCATGAAGATATGTTAGATAGCGTGATCGGAGTTAAAGGAACTCCCAGACGTGATAAACTAGAAAATGATATAGAGGCCTACCTTATCGGAAAAGCAATCAAAGAGACTCGCCAAAAACAACAACTCACCCAAAAACAATTAGGCGAATTAGTAGGTGTACAAGAAGCTCAAATTTCCAAGATAGAAAGTGGGAAAAGTATCACTTACTCCACTATTGTAAAAGTATTCAAGGCATTGGGAGCCAAAACTGCAAGCCTTGATTTAGGTTCTTTAGGTAGAGTTGCTCTTTGGTGATTTATAAATGTAACACGATATTAGAGTACCGTACAGTTTTAAAAAGAGCTTTTTAATTGAACACCTGTACATGCTTGAAAAAACCCGTGGCCAGATCGCCACGGGTTCTTTTTACAAATTATCGAGATCCGGAAACTTATCCTTGATTTCCCTGGAAATCGTCCCCACCTTGTTTTTCGTGTATATTTCCGTGACTTGAACCGAACTATGACCGTTCTGATCCCGCAGCGCGTACATACTTATATTATTATCTAACGCCAACGAGTTCCCGGTATGCTTCCACGAGTACAACTTGTACTCGCTCGGCATGTTCAACATTTCCCTGAACGAGTTAAAACGATTCTTCAGGTTATTTTTCCCCAAACACTCGGGCCCCGGCTTGTACCCCTTGCCGAACACGTAATAATCCCGGTTATACTTGTGCAGGTTATAGACCTCCCGGATCTTGAGTAGGAAATGATCGGGAATTGTCGCGAATCTCTCCCGGTTGGTTTTTGAACGGAACCGATCCACGTTGATCAATCCACGGGCGAAATCGATATCCCGGATCTTCAACAAACGCAGTTCTTTGCCTGGACGAAGAAAACAATACGTCTCGAACTCTATCGCCATCCACAACTGTGGATCCCGCTTGCTGATCGTGTCCCGGAACTTTTGAATATCAAATGAAGCCACTGGCCTAGGGGCTTCATCTTTATCGCATCCCTTGGGAACATGGTAAACCGGGTTTGACATCATCTTCCCCTCGTTCACCACGTGATCAAACACGTTACTGATGATTTGCTTGTAACAACGAACTGTTTTATCTGCCAGTTTCTTTTTCCCGATCAGGAACTCGGAAAAGAAACGCAAAACAACCTTGTTATTCACGGCAGAAACATCCACCTCCCCGTAATTCGCCTCGATCCACGTGGAGAATACACGCAATTTAGACCTGTAAGTTGCCAACGACCCCTCGCTAGCCCGCTCGCGAGTTTCAAGATACTTGTTTGAATAAAGGCGGAAAGTCGTGTTTGACGCCCGCATCTTACCGTATATCTCCTCAATATTCTTGTAACGCAATTGATCGGCATAAATAACTTGAGTATCATCAATAAAAGGATTCCAACCGCTTTTCAACTTCCCCGAAAGTTCATTGATTATCTCCACGCTTTTAGCGTACCTCGCTTTCGAAACTTTAATCTTATTTAGTCCTTTGTAATATTTGAAGCGTTTCATCTTCCCAGTTCGTGGATCTTTAACGGAATAATACACGAACCATTTTTTTTGCATATTCCCCCCACAATCATTGAGTTGTGGAAGAGTAATTAATTTTACGCGTTCCATGACATTTACCTTTTTTAACGCCCCCCGACGTAAAAAATCCAGTCATTTTTCGCTCATGTCTACTTTTTGTCTACTTTTCGTAGACCATGTCTACTTTTACAACAAACGCTCTGTTAGACAGAGCGTTTGTTTTTTTGTCGAGATGACTGGACTTGAACCAGCGGCCTCCACGTCCCGAACGTGGCGCGCTACCAACTGCGCTACATCTCGTTTCCGTTTTGCGAGGGCAAAGATAATAAAAGTATCAATTATAATCACTATATTTGTAAAAAATTTTATTGTATAAAATATTTTTCTTCAGAATGGACTCAATTAGACAAAATAAGGTTGGTCGCTTAATCCAACGAGATCTAAGCGAAATGTTTCAGAAAGAGTGTAAAGAATTCACCGCAGGTGCCATGTTATCCGTTACAGCAGTACGAGTTAGCCCGGATATGTCATATGCTAGGGTTTACCTTAGTATCTTCCCTTCGAACCTGACGGAAAAGGTACTGGAGAGCTTGGCTGAAAAAAACAAAAATATCCGTTTTATCCTCGGAAAAAAGATCGGCAAACAGACACGCATCATTCCGGAGCTTAAATTTTTCGTGGATGACAGCCTCGATTACATAGATAAAATCGATTCTCTGTTGAAACAATAACCTGTATCCACGATGAATCTGTCGATATTCATTGCACGGAGATACCTGTTTTCAAAAAAGAAACAGAATGCCATAAACATCATTTCCATCATTAGCATGGTCGGTGTTGCGATTGGCACAACGGCTCTTATTGTCGTACTCTCCGTGTTCAACGGAATCGACACACTCCTCACGGAAGCAACCGACAGTTTCACCCCGGATCTCACGATTTCCCCGGCAAAAGGGAAATTCATCACGACCGACACTATTTTAATTGATAAGCTGGCCCGTATGCCGGAAATCTCTTCCTGTGATCCCGTCGTGGAAGAAAATTCTCTTGTGAAATTCGGAGATAAATTAGTCCCGGTAGTCGTGAAAGGGGTAGACTCCACTTATGCCGAACACGTGAATATACTTCCTTCTATTGTTAGTGGTATCTACTCGCTCGAAAAAGACGATAAACCAGCCGTCGTCATGGGCTATGGCATTGCGGCTGCTTTAAAAATCAGACTAGGAACGCTCTCTCCCGTTACATTCTACTACCCGGATCGAAAAGCGTCTTCCGCATCAAACTCTGCACTAAACAGCCAGAAAATATACCCGCTCGGGATATTCTCCGCACAGCAAGATATTGACGGTAAATACGTGATCACCGGAATAGAAACAGCAAGGGAGTTGTTCGGGGTTCTGGGACAAATCTCCAAAATAGAGATAAAATTAAAAGACCCCAATCAGATAGAATCATTAAAAGAAAAACTATCCGTCCAAATACAACCGACATACAAAATCGAGAACAAATATGACTTAAACCGTTCCTTCTATGCCATGATGAAATCGGAAAAACTGGCCGTCTTTCTGATCTTGTTATTTATCCTGTTAATCGCCTCCTTCAATATCATCGGTTCCGTATCGATGCTAATTATTGACAAAAAAGAAGACATCGGGATTTATCAAGCCCTAGGGATGACCAAAGAAAAAATAATCTCGATTTTCAAGCTTGAAGGTAACCTGATTACCGGATTCGGAGCATTGATCGGCCTGGCATTAGGGACCATACTATGCCTACTACAAGAATATTACGGGTTCATCACCCTCGGCAACGGTAGCTACATTGTCAGCGCGTACCCGGTGAAAGTCATCGCATCGGATATTTTGATTATCATGATCACGGTGATTGCCATCGGTTACCTGGCCTCGCATTTCCCGGTAAAATACCTCGTGAACAAAATCGTCAAATCATAAATAAGGATCACGCTATGTATAAACTTTTAACGCTATCACTTTTATCCCTAACACTCACCTTACTCCCCTTGACCTTGAAAAGTCAGGAGAAAGAGCCTGTTGTTTTAATCGAAACAAACATGGGAAACTTAAAAGCGAAACTATACAACGATACCCCCTTGCACCGGGACAATTTTATCCGGTTGGCAAAATCCGGCCATTATAACGGGACATTATTCTATCGTGTTATTAAAAATTTCGTGGTACAGGGAGGCTCTTCCGATAGTCGAAATGCTATTGCCGGACAAGCTATCGGCTACGGTAAAGGGATCACGATTGACGCAGAGATCAAACCACACCATTATCACAAAAAAGGAGCACTAGCCGCACCCCGCCAACCGGACCGGGTAAATGTCTTCAAAGAATCGGATATCGCCCAATTCTATTTCGTGGTCGGTAAAAAATACACGCCGGAAGAATTGGATAAAATCGAGAAATCAATAAACGTCCCCATTAAAAGAGCCATCCAGAAGAAATATTATACCCCCGAGAAAAAAGCCATTCTTGACACTTTGAGGGCGCAAAAGAAAGTACCTGAGTTTCGGGCCATCGCGGAAAAGATCAAATCGGACATCAATTTCGAATGGGAAAACAACACGGACAAGCTCTACATGGATGATGAAAAAAGAAAGGCATACACCACGATAGGCGGGGTACACCATTTGGATAAAGAGTACACGGTTTTCGGAGAACTGATCGAAGGTTTCGATGTTCTGGATAAAATTGCCGCTCTTCCCACGGACAGGCAGGACCGCCCGTTCAAAGACGTCAGAATAATCAGTGTAAAAATAATAAAATAACATGATACCACGCAAATACTCCTTATTATGGAGGAATATCATCTGGGCTGGAGTAATCTTTTTCTTATGCGCTATTCCATCCGACTCGATTCCTGATCCGCAATTAAATATCCCCCACCTTGACAAGGTGGTACACTTCGGAATGTTCTTTATCATGTCAATATTCCTGTGCAGCGAACTCCGCTATCAGACTCGATTGTCTCTACAAAAAATTTATCTGATCGCCATCGGGTTCAGTTTCATCTATGGAGGACTTATCGAAGTTCTGCAATTCAAATATTTCAACCGGGGCGGAGACTGGTGGGATCTGTTTGCCGACGTTCTCGGGGGAGTGGTGGGTTGCCTGCTATACCTCACGGCGAAAAAACAGAAAGACAAACTTGTTGATTATCTATACAAGAAACTAAAAAGCCGGAAAGAAGTATAACTACTCCGGGGAAAATCTCGTTCACTAAAATGGAATATAAAGATTCATAAATATGAAAACAATTACATTTAGAAACGGGGACCCCATGCCCCTCTTCGGGTTAGGAACTTATCAATCCAAAGCAAACGAACTACACGATGCCATCATTAGTGCGCTGAAAGACGGGTACAGGTTGATTGACTGTGCCGCCTATTATAAAAATGAAGAAATCATCGGGGCTGCCCTGCAAGAAACATTCACGTCCGGACTCGTGAAACGGGAAGAACTTTTCATTACCTCCAAATTATGGAATAATAACCACGCCCCGGAACACGTGGAAGAGGCTCTTCGAAAGACGTTGCTCGATCTCCGGCTAGACTACCTGGACCTATACTTGATTCATTGGCCGATAGCGCTGAAACACGACATCGAATACCCGCAACAAGCATCCGACTTACTTTCCCTCGAAGAATGTCCCCTTACGGAGACTTGGAAAGCGATGGAACAAATGCAGGCAAAAGGGCTATGCAAACATATCGGGGTTTCGAATTTCAGCATCCCGAAATTGAAAGAACTGATCGCCGTGGCAAAAAATAAACCCGAAATGAACCAGGTAGAGATGCATCCTTACTTGCAACAAAATGAATTATTTCAATTCTGTCAGTCTGAAGGAATTTACTTGACGGCTTATTCCCCTCTCGGACGTAATTTACCCATCAAAAACAAACCCGGCCTGACCAATGAACCGATTATTATCAATTTAGCAAAAAAATATAATTGCACACCGGCACAAATTATCATTGCTTGGGGGGTACAACGAGGAATCGTGATTATCCCAAAATCAGTTCACCCGGAGCGAATCAAAGAAAACATTAAATCACTGGACATCAATATTTCACCAGAGGATATAACCAAAATTGCCACCCTTGACTCACACACCCGGATGACCGACGGCTCGGCTTGGATTTTCCCCGACGGACCGTACACGATGAAAAATATTTGGGATGAAAAATGAAGTTCTCGAAAGAATTGAAATGTATGAGACTTTTTTATTAACTTTGCCCACCAAAGATTTCAAATTTCGAGAAGATGTTAGACAAGATTAAACAACTCAGTGCTGAAATAGCCGGTTTCCAGGCGAAAAGCCTAGAAGAAGTAGAACAGTTCAGAATCAAGCATTTAAGCAAGAAAGGAACGATCGCTGCTCTCTTTGATGATTTTAAAACCGTTCCCGCGGATCAGAAAAAAGCCATGGGACAAGAATTAAATGAATTGAAGAACACGGCTCTGGCAAAAATCAACGAGTTGAAAGAGTTACTTTCTAACGCGGAAGAAGATTTAAGCGGTATCGACTTGACGATGCCGGGAGATCCTTTAAAATTAGGAACCCGTCACCCGTTAGCTATCGTGAAAAACGAGATTCTGGCCATCTTCAATAAACTTGGATTCACCATTTCCGAGGGACCGGAAATCGAAGACGACTGGCATAACTTCTCCGCGTTGAACTTCCCGGAAGAACACCCGGCACGTGATATGCAGGATACATTCTTTATCAGTAAGAACCCGGACATCGTGCTACACACGCATACCTCATCCGTGCAAGTGCGAGACATGGAGGCTCATCGTCCCCCGATTCGGCTAGTTACTCCCGGAAGGGTGTTCCGTAACGAGGCTATCTCGGCCCGGGCACATTGCATCTTCCACCAAATCGAAGCTCTTTACATCGACGAGAACGTTTCCTTCGCTGACTTAAAGCAAACCTTAACCTATTTCGCGAAAGAACTATTCGGACCAGACACGCAAATTCGTCTTCGTCCGTCATATTTCCCTTTCACGGAACCATCGGCAGAAATGGACGTTTCCTGTACACTATGTCATGGAAAAGGTTGCAACGTGTGTAAAGGAACCGGATGGTTGGAAATCCTTGGGTGTGGAATGGTTGACCCCAATGTTTTGGAATTAAATGGAATAGACAAGGAAAAATATACCGGGTTCGCCCTCGGTATGGGTATCGAGCGTATCACCATGCTAAAATACGGCATTAAAGATATACGTCTCTTTTTCGAAAACGACATCCGTTTCCTTGAACAGTTTTCGGCCGCAGGCAAATAATATATAAACACAACACAAGAGAGATGAGGATGTCGGTCACACGACTCCTCATTTTTTATTCTCAAAATCGGTTACTATGAAGAATTTAGTCCTTCTATTCTTGATTACCTTTTCATTCGGGGCTTTCGCTTGCTCTCCCGTTGATTCCGTGTACCAGAAAGATCAAATTTTACTAAAACATTTCTTTGAATACGCCAATAAAAAGGAAATAACCAAACTCCCGATCAACAAGAAAGTTGTCGCCATCGGACGTTATTTCCTCGAAACACCTTACGTGGGAGGGACGTTGGACATCAATCCCCAGGAGAAGCTGGTTGTCAACCTGCGGGAATTTGATTGCGTGACTTTCGTCGATAATGTCATCGCCCTGGCACGCCTAGATAAATATGAAGAACAAAGTATTCCTCAATTCCAAAGGAATTTACAAGAAATTCGGTACCGGAACGGAAAGATAGTTGACTACACGTCACGCCTGCATTACTCTTCCGACTGGTTATACGAGATGACCTGCCTGAACTTTCTGGAAGACATCACGAAAGAAAAAGGAGGTATCCCCTTCCCCAACAAGGTATCCTTCATCTCCCAAAACTGGAAAAAGTACCCGGCCCTGATACAGGATTCCACCCTTGTTACAAAAATAATTGATATTGAAAAAACTATTAACGGCAGGGCATATTACTATATCCCGAAAGAAAAAGTACTACCTTTCGCGGGCCAAATCAAAACTGGGGATATTATACTGATCACCACGAAGAAAAAAGGACTTGACACGGCTCACGTGGGTATTGCCATTGAAAACGAAGGACAAATATACCTGCTCCACGCCTCGTTTTCCGACAAAAAAGTGTCCATCACGACAGAAACACTCCCCGATTACTTACAACGAATCACGTCACATTCCGGCATAATGATCGGCCGCCTCATCAATTTTAAATCTAATTAACATCCATAAAACTGTGTAATACGTATATTTGGTAGAATTATTGTTATAAACTTTTACAAGAACACAAAATGTGATCGTGGAAATTGAATAGAAACCTAAAACAACGGAATATGAGAAGAATATTTATCGGAACACTTGTTGTGTTAACCATTGCTTTAATTAACGGATGTGCTAACCGGAAAATCACACGGGTAGACCCGAATGAAACCATCGACCTTAGCGGACGTTGGAATGATAGTGACTCACGGCTTGTTTCCGAAGAAATGATCGGTGACCTGCTTACTTCAGCCTGGATTCCAAGATACTTAAAAGCAAACGACAAACGCCCCGTGGTGGTGGTCGGTCTCGTGGAGAACAAAAGTCACGAACATATCAACTCGGAAACCTTCATTAAAGATGTAGAAAAAGCGATTATCCGGGATGGTAACATTCGTTTGGTTGTTGCCGGAGAGAAACGGAATGAACTTCGAAAAGAAAGAGCCGAGCAACAAGATTACGCATCACCGGAAACCACCAAGAAGTGGGGAAAAGAACTGGGTGCCGATTTCATCTTGCAAGGGACAATCAACAGCATCGTCGACTCGTACAAGAAACAAAAAGTCGTGACTTATCAAATCGACCTGCAACTCACGAACATCGAGACCAATGAGGTTGTCTGGATGGGTGACAAGAAGATCAAGAAACAAATCAGCGACCGGGTTCTGTAATATAGAGACATTCAAACGGATGAAAATATCGTTACCTTCTCCAACACCCCTTAATAAAAGGAAAGAATGCTCATGCATCTCATCTCCCCTTCCCAAAGAAGGAGGCTTGGAGAAGGTAAATCATTCATTTTCAATTTTCAATTTTCAATTTTTAATTATTCTTCTCGTTTTTCTTTTCTCCGGATGCGCTACTTGGTACCAGCGAACGGCAGAATTCCAAGCAGCCGTCAACTCGGGAAATTTCGAGAAAGCAAACAAACTTCTAGATAAAGATAAAAAACAAGCCACGGGTAAAAACCGCATCCTCTATTATCTCAACAAAGGATACGTGGAATTCATGCTCGGCAATCCCACCAACAGTAATCAATACTTCGAGACCGCCGAAAACTTGATTGACGAGTATCACAGTAATGTCGGGACTGAAGCTGCAGCATTGGTTACCAACCCGGAAACACGTCCCTACCGACCGGAAGACTTTGAAATCATCATGATTAACTTCTACAAGGCCTTGAACTATATCGATCTGAATGACATGGAAGGAGCCTTGGTCGAGGTTCGCAAAATCAATATCAAACTCAACCAGCTAAACGACAAGTACCCCGATAACAAGAACCGGTATCAACGAGATGCTTTCGCCCATTTATTAATGGGCCTGATCTATGACGCCACGGGAGATTACAATAATGCGTTTATCGCCTATCGAAATGCCTACGAGGTCTACCAGTCCGACTATATTAAAAACTTCGGCGTAAAGGCCCCGGAACAACTAAAACAGGACTTGATGCGTACCGCCTATATTTGCGGTTTCTCCGCAGAATTGAAACAATACGAGAAAGAGTTTAACACGACATACACCCATACCCCGACGCCCGCGGATGGACAACTCGTGTTTTTCTGGCTGAACGGCATGGGACCGGTAAAGGCTGAATGGAGCATAAACTTCGCCAAACAAAAAAGAGGAGACGGGGCGATTGTATTCCACAACGAATCCCTCGGGCTTACCTTCCCTTTCTTCTTTGGCTCGGGATACAGCGATGATGAAAAACGAAGTATTGCCGATCTGCAAACCTTGCGTGTCGCGTTCCCAAAATACATGGAACGTCCCCCGCTTTACGCCACGGGAACTCTCGTAACCGGCAATCACTCGTACCCGCTGGAACTCGCCGAGAATATCAATGAGATCGCATTCAAGACCTTACGAGACCGAATGGTACGGGAATTTTCAAACTCCCTTCTCCGGGTAGCCGCCAAAAAAGGTTTGGAATATTCCGCTCGGAAACAAAATGAATGGTTGGGCTTTGCTGTCAGCATTGCCAACAGCCTTACCGAAAAAGCCGACACCCGTAATTGGCAGACACTGCCTTACTCTATTTCTTACACCCGCCTGCCACTATCCGCCGGCACCAACAACCTCACGCTCCGCCTGAACGCCCGAAACGGCTCCCAACACACGGAACAATTCTCCATCGAAGGCGGAGGGCGAAAAACCCGCTTCCACGTCTTCCAGACGATGGATTCCAAACAAAAATGATGCCTTTTGTATATTAAATTGTTGCTCATTGTCACTCTTTTACCGTCACCATTCTTTTCGCATGATGGCTTATTTTTGTTTCCTTAAGAATTCCATCTGTATTTAGCAAGAATTAAGGGAGAGATGAGCGACCAAAAAAGAACGACAACCGTTTCTCCTCCGTTGCATACCCGTTTGGCAACTGACTATGATCCGTGGACGGAATCTCCCTATCAACTTTATAAGCGCCTATCACGCCCTTAAACACCCCTCAATATCACTCAAATAACAATACAAAATTTTTTAAACTTATAAATTAGGGGTGTGTCAAAACTCCCCCTTCGGGGTACTCCCTCTATAAACAAAAATAGAAAGTTAAAATACCCCTCCCCTATTTTCGAGAAAGGTACCACCACCTTCTCTGTTTATAAAGGAGGTGGCAGCAAAGCTGACAGAGGAGTTTGGAGTTTTGACACATCTCCAAATATTATTCAATGACCTCAAAGACTTTCGCCACAAATCCACCTTTTTCCCCCATCCCCATAGAATAGCCTCGCCCTCCCATGGTAAAACCGTACTCCCCGAAAATCGGATAATCCACTTTCTTCCATATATTCTTTTGAGGATCATAGCCCCAACCTCCGTTCACATAGACAAAATCCCGTCCGTCTTTATTCAGTACGAAAGAAACAATATTTGATGGTATTTCTGCATTCTCCCCCTTTTCATAACAAATCGGTTGTCCTTTCCATGTATTAGATTTCGGATCAAACTTCTGAATATCATCCGCTCCAACACCGAAACAAACATATCCATACCCGTTAGCGACAAAAGCAGTCGCCCTTACCCTAGCTCTAGCAATACCCGATATTTGTTTCCATCCCGTCTCCGGATCAAATTCATAAAAATCCGCAAAGTATTCTAACAGTTTTTCTCCTTCTCCAGCCCCCACGTATCCCTTACCCTCTATCGAAAAAGCGACAGTCCCCGCTCTCGGCCCCCCAGGGAACTTTACGGGCCGGGTATCCCAAGTCCCGGTTTCACTGTCATACACGAAAAAATCATCGTGACGAACCGACGAAGGACCGTTCTCCTTATCAATCGTAATAGTAATCCCCAATCCGACATACGCCTTATTGCCAATAACAAAAGCTACCGCTCCCTCACGCGCCCCTCCCGGATATTCTCCTATCGATTCCCACGAACGCTTTTCATCCGAATAATAAAAAAAACAACGATTCTTACCCACCAAAGGGATATCCCCTAACCCAATATACGGAACATCGTTAATCGAAAACATCACCGCACCGTGCATCCCGATTACTCCTAACATGGACACGGAATCAACTGACAATTCCGGTAAATCAAGCTTCCAATCATCATTGTTATCACCATCTGTACAAGAGGAGAAAAACGTAATCCCCAAGCAAAGTACAAAAAAACTAATTCTATTCTTATATAAGTCCATACGATCTGTTACAATCCAGTTAAATCTGCTTCGGTTAACCATCGCGTATACGTCCCTCCCGCTATATTATAGTCAAAGGAAGATAATATAGAATTTCTTGTCATCGTAAAACCAGCACTTGCAACACTTTGGTTATTATTATATTCAACATAAAAAAATGGCTGTGCGTATAAAACATAAGTATAAGGTTCATCCGTTACTAAAGGAGATTGTCCTTCAATTAAAGCTTTAAATGGCATATAAACTGTAAGCCAAACGTTAGATCTCATCCCAGAAGCTTTTATAGAATACGTATCTGAAACGATATCATCTTTTTGCGTTTTCAATGACAACAAAATACTATAAGAACAATCATTCATATAAGCAAATTCACTCGTCCCATTTACTCTCTTTTGTGCCGTAAAATGAAGATACATGTTACGAGAATATTTTGGTAACGCCAGACCTATTTTATCTATATAAAGAAACGTAAATCTAACATTACAAAAAACATCTGGACCTATTCCAGTATATAACGGATGTAGAATTCCTTGTTCCATATTTGCTGGGGCAGCAGGGAACATTTCACCACTACGAGATAATAAATTTTGACTATCGTAATCCTTATCATTTCGATAGTCAAATACCAAAATATTTTTCCCTTTATCTGAAACAACACAATTAGATAATGTTTCCTTTTTATATATATCTGCACCCATCCATATTTTGACATAATCTTTTGTCACTTGATAAAGAGTATCTCGGACAGCAAAAAAACCTTCTGTATTCAATACCGGAGCATAATATGGTACAGCTAAGTTATAATCGTAAATTGAAGTTCCGTCATTATAAAAAACTTTTTTAATCAATCCGTTTTTCAATGCATCTTCATACAAAGCTGTATGTTTCGGAGCAACTCTCAAAGCCTCCCCGCTTAACGAATCCAAATAATTCATCTGTTTACTTTCAGCCGCAACCACTTCTTCAAACATCTGTTGTTGAGATCTAAATCCGTTCACGTAATCCACACTAAGACTTTCTTTTTCATTAATCACATTTTCTAAAACTTCGTGATTAGGAAACACTAACATCCCATTCTTAATTTGAATGTTCTCAATCGAATTATCTACCTCCACAAGTCCTTTATAATCTTTTGAGCAAGCAAAAAACATGACACCACCTAAAAGACAAAAGATCCATTTAAAAAAAACTCTTTTTTTCATAATTCATTGTTTTAAATCATTGTTTTGTAACAAAACAATAAACAGTATTTCATTCAAAATAATGCTCTCCACGAAGATAGGAAATATATTTGACACAAACACTACAATATTGCATATTTATTAAAACACGATTTATCAATAATAACCACGAGTACAATTTCGCCTCCCCTTTCACTAATTTGTCCACAAAAAAGTTCCCCTCACTTTACAAACGTAAAATGAGGGGAATCCAAACTATATTACCTACAAAATTTATTTCTTCATGATCTCTCCGAAATACTTGTAGAATAATGGAATTGTCGTAATTCCGTTAAAGAATTGTTCCAACGGATAATTCTCATTCGGAGAGTGAATAGCGTCAGACCCTAAACCAAAGCCCATTAGCACGGATTTGATTCCCAACACTTCCTCGAACGTGGCGATAATTGGAATACTACCACCGGAACGAACCGGAACTGGTTGTTTTCCATACACTTCCTCGTATGCCTTTTCCGCAGCCTTGTAAGCCGGAAGATCAATCGGGCACACGTAAGAAGGTCCGCCATGCAGATAATCCACTTTCACCTTCACATAATCCGGTGCGATAGACTCGAAATACTCCTTGAATAACTTCGCGATCTTCTCGTGCTTCTGGTTCGGGACCAAACGGCAGCTAATCTTGGCATATGCTTTAGAAGGCAGTACGGTCTTGGCACCTTCTCCCGTATAACCTCCCCATATTCCACAAACATCAAATGTCGGACGAATACCCGTACGCTCGTTGGTTGTAAAACCTTCTTCGCCCTTTACCTCTTTAATATCCAAAGACTTTTTATAATTCTCCAGATTGAAAGGAGCCTTGGCCATTTTAGCCCGTTCCTCGGCGCTTACTTCCAACACGTCATCATAAAAACCGGGAATCGTGATATGTCCTTTTTCATCTTGCATATCAGCGATCAACTTACACAACACGTTAATCGGGTTTGCCACCGCTCCTCCGAAAATGCCAGAGTGCAAATCAGCATTCGGCCCGGTAACTTCAACCTGCCAGTACGCCAAACCTCTCAACCCTGTTGTGATAGAAGGAATATCCCGACCAATCATACTGGTATCGGAAACTAAAATCACGTCAGCCTTCAACATATCCTTATGGTCCCGGCAGAATTTAGGAAGACTCGGAGAACCGATTTCCTCCTCGCCCTCGATCATAAACTTCACGTTACAATTCAATTTTCCGGACTTCACCAGATATTCAAATGCTTTCGCATGCATGAAAGCCTGACCTTTATCATCATCAGCCCCGCGAGCCCAAATCTTACCATCCTTGATTACCGGCTCGAAAGGCTTCGTGTTCCACAAATCAATCGGGTCAACAGGCATCACGTCCATGTGCCCGTATACCAATACCGTCGGAAGAGCCGGATCGATTATTTTTTCCCCGTAAGCAACCGGATTACCTTCAGTTTCATACACTTCCGCCCGATCAGCCCCGGCAGCTAACATTATTTTTGTCCATTGTTCAGCGCAACGATACATATCTGGCTTATGCTCAGACAATGAAGAGATTGAAGGAATGCGAATCAACTCGAATAACTCGTTCAGGAAACGTTCCTTGTTCTCTTCCACGTACTTTTTAATTTCTTCCATTTACTTGAAAATATATTAATTAATAAAAAATAAACACGTTTTCACCGTGTAAATATAATATTTTCAAGCGAAGAGATCAAACGCTTGGCATAAAAAACGCAATCGTTTGCCCTTTCGACATCTGCAAATTAATTCCCATTCAACGACCCACAACCGATAAGCGGGAAAACCGCCTCCCGCAACTGTTCAGTTAAATTCCTTTGGCGGAACAAAATAATTTCATACTTTTGCCAAGTGTTTCAACTAATGAATTAGATATGTCAAATCTTCCCGAAATTAAAGTTTTCGCCGGAGAGAATAGTCAATATATTGCAGAAAGTATTGCTAGTTCTCTAGGGCTGGAACTCGGTAAAAAAACGTTTACGAGATTTAGTGACGGAGAATTCGTCACCTCATTCGACGAAACGGTGAGAGGCGAACACGTGTTTATCGTGCAATCAACCTTCCCGCCTAGTGATAACCTCATGGAATTACTCTTGATGATCGATGCCGCCAAAAGAGCATCCGCCTACAAGGTAATCGCCGTAATCCCCTATTTCGGGTTTGCGCGTCAAGACCGGAAAGATAAACCGCGTGTCGCCATCGGGGCAAAACTAGTGGCTAATATGCTACAAGCTGCCGGGGTTGACCGGATTATCACCATGGATTTACACGCCGACCAAATTCAAGGATTCTTCGATGTTCCCGTGGATCACCTATACGGTTCTACCGTGTTGATTCCTTACATCAAATCTTTAGGATTACGTGATTTTGCCATTGCCTCCCCAGACATCGGTGGAGCCAAAAGAGCAAATTCCTGGGCAAAATACTTTGATTCAGGGTTGATCATCTGCCACAAAACCCGTATCCGGGCAAATGAGGTTGCCGACATGAAAGTGATCGGGGATGTAGAGGGCAAAAATATCATCGTTGTTGACGACATGATCGATACGGCCGGAACAATTTGCAAAGCAGCCGATATGCTTATCGACAATGGTGCTGCCAGCGTACGTGCCGTGGCCACCCATGCAGTTCTTTCTGGTAAGGCATACGAAAATATCGAGAAATCAAAACTGACGGAAGTAATCTTCACCGATTCCATTCCCCAGAAACAACCTTGCTCAAAAATTAAAGTATTACCGATCGCTCCCATGTTTGCCGACACGATCCGCAACATCTACGAGCATAAATCGATCAGTGATCACTTCCTCATGTAATTCATTTTTCATGATATAAAAAATGGCACTCTGAAAAGGGTGCCATTTTTACTAAGATTCAAGTTCCAGAAATCAAAAATCACTATTATAGATAGGCGATGCCCACTCTGGTATCATTTTTACATACTGTTTTACAAGTCGCCCCTTAGCTAACCGAAATAACAGCATTGCCTCTTTATTCTCTACAGAATTATCGTATATATAAGTTCTATCAACCAATTTAGAAACTAAACAACAATTAGATATCGATTTTTGATACCTTGAAATAATTTTTGAAATAGGAACATCATGTCCTCCTTCCATGACACGGCCAGCAATACGTGCTGCATTAATTGTCGGAGATACTGTACAAACAAAGAATAAACGAACAAAGAAACCTGCTTCTATAGCCCTACAGATATAATCAACTTTATCTTCAACAGAAAGAACTGTTTCAAAAATAAGACTTTTACGCTCCGTTAAACAAGTCTCCCTTAATTCTTCACAAAACTTCACGGCTTTTATTACTGCATCTTTAGAGTTCCAATCTCCAAACCTTTCTTGAGCAACAATATCCGGATTTATATAAATAGAATCCTCCATCCATTCATGATGAAGAATCTTTGACGTAACAGAAGTTTTACCAGAACCATTAGGCCCTGCTATTACGATAAGTACCGGTTTATGAATATCATTCATTACTAAAATTTACATTATACTCTTCTCCCCATTTAACCCGTTGTTTACGGATATACTCCTTTATTTCTTGAAAAAATTTTTTATGTGCTTCTTCCGATTTACGTTTTGCCTCTTCAGCAACTTCTTTCATCAAAGTTGCAAGCATCTCATCAGTTGGTTCTTCCAAACTGGTTAAACGATAAGAATTCATCTCTTTTTCAGACATAATCAAAATATTTATCACAAATATAAGGAATTCAAAAGACATAAACAATCATGTTTCATGATATAAAAAATGGCACCCGAGAAGAGTGCCATTTTCTATATCCCCACATTTTCAACCGTTAATCGTCAATCGTCTGCTGTTCGAAACTTTCCTCTTATCTTTCGACAACATGAAAGCATACACCTCCAAATTCTCTTTCACCCAGCCACTATCCAAGCTAATCGTCGTCACCCCATTTTCCTGACGATTCCGGCAAGGCTCCACGATCATTTGGTTTCCCGTTTTCTCGTAAACCACCACGTACAACACGTCTGTCGGGTTCGCCACCACCGACCAGCGACTTTGAGCCTCCTGAGTAATCGTTATCATATCCTGATCTTCGTTCAACGACACGGCCAGCGTTCCATCCTGCAGGCTCCCCTCAGCACACACGATTTTCTTATAATCAATCGTGGGATTATACTCCTCGTCAACCGTAACGGCCTGCATATTCGCTTTCACGAAGGCGTTATAAAACGTACTTCCCGCCTTTCTTCCCGGGAAACCGAGTTCTGCCGCCGGAGCAAAATACAGCGAAACCTTTTGTAACGCTTTCATCTTCGCCCGTTGCGCCAACTGCCCGGGAGTTTTGGGATTACGCATCGTGCTTCTCTTTCCCCGGGCAATACTATACCCGTTTGCACCCGAGTACATCGTGATATTTGCCACTGATTTTCTCACTTCTCCCAATACAAATGATTTAAATAAAGCCATAATCTTAAGATTTAAAATGAAACATACAAATCACAATACTAAATGCAAATTCTCCGAAAAATCACACCTGTTTATCGAACCGAAAAAACAATACAAGTGAATCCTCTTCCCCCGCTCTTCCGAGAGTTCAATCTCCGCACTCTCATCCCGACGAACACTCCCGATCGCCTCGGGAGTTACAATCCGAAACCTCATGTCTTCCATCATCACCACGCACCACAACTCGTCCCCTAAACGCTCTTCCCGTACCACGTTTTCATTCTTCCACGTCAGGCGAACCTTATCGCCCTCCCGGCATCCCTGCAACTCTCTCGGTAAAAACAAGTTTCCTGCACTGAAATGCACGAGATCATACAGCAATCCCTCCCCGTTAAACGCCCGCATGTTAGCTTTCAGAAAAAGATTATACCCCGAGCGACGCTCCACCACGCCCAACATCTGCCAGATCCGAGCCAGCCATGTTTGCCGGATCACCCCGTAAAAAGTCGCCGTCTTCCTCATCCTCTCCCGGTAATACAATTGTAACTCCGAACGACAATCCTTCACCTTTCCCGGGGCAGCTCTCGCGTAAAGATAATCCCCTACCTGGTAGTAAATAACACGTCCCACCCGCCCCGACAAACGATTAAACAGATTTGAATAACAACAAGCCATACTTACCTCCTTTTTTCATTACTAAAACTTCAACCTTTTTCTCAACTCATCGAAGGGAAACGCCGGCCCCGGATCCGTCTTTCGAGGGGTGATGTCCGAGTGTCTCACCAAGTATTTGATCCCGTAACACGCTTTCAACAGACGACAGATTTCCTCCGTGACCGCAAACTGCCCCTCGGTAAAAGAATGCCAGTATCTCGCCCTCCCCTCTTCTTCCGTCGTGTACACCTGATCGGGAGAATATTCCCGCCCGAAACACGAATAATATCGATCTCCCACACGTTGTAACTCCCCGGCATTATCCAGCTCGATCCCGATCGAACAATCATTCAAGTTCACCCGCCCGGCATGAAAACTCTTCCCGGCGTGCCAAGCCTTCACGTCAAAAGGTAACAACTGGAAAACCTCCGCATCCCTTCCGACCACCACGTGAGCGGAAACACTCGTGTCCGGCCTACACAAATAAAGTGCCGATGAAATCGTCCCTGCCCCGACCGTTCCGTGTAAAACAATAGTATCCACGCTAGACAACTTTACTTTACACTTCGAACACTGCAAATACGTCACGTTATCCCCGAACAACAAATTTTCAATAATTTCCATGACACCACGTTTTATTTCCATTTCCTTGACAACAAACTCTCTGTTACCTTCTCCCCGCTTCTCCCGATCACGTAACCGCCAAGCCCGATCTCCAGCAAATCCCACAAACGGGAACTATCGGACAATAACGTCGATTCCATGAACATCCCCGACAAAATCACCACCGCAAACGTCAACATCACGATGGGCCGCCAAGACCTCTGCAACCAGTTTCCCCGGGCTTCTTCCCCCACCGCCGCCGACTGTTCCCGCACCAGCTCACTCTTGTAACGATACACTAAAGACTGAATTTCCTCCTGAATCTTCTGCTTCTCCTTCGAAGAAACCGACAACCGGTTCACGATGTCTCCGATCTCCCTAATCACGTTCTGTAATACACCCATAATCTTCTGTTTTTTAATTTGATATACCAAAAGTACACCCCAGAACGCCCGTTACCAACCATAGTATCCGAACACACTCATTTATCATCCGAATGACAGGAAAATACATCTGAACGGACTTTTTCTTCCCCCCATGAGATAGAATACCTGAAAATGGTATGCGAGAAAACACCTAATGAAAACCTTCCCAACGACACGTGGGACTCTGTTGAATGACCTCCCTACCCCACCTTACATAGGAATGAAAACCGCTTGGTAATCAGCTCTCCCCCCGTGCAAGGGGGAGTTGGAGGGGGTAGCTTGTAGATACCGAATAAGACTTTTTGGACAGCCCCTTGTTTGCAAGTAATTGATTACAATATTTTATCAAGCTCCCATGCTTTGATATGCCTGATACCTTCATTCAAAGGCATAGTTATTTCATCAAGAGAAATTACGACTTTTTCAAAATTATCGTCAATAGCTTTGAGTGCAGAATATTCCCTTTCGACCGTAGCTTCATCTGTAAGCATATAGGTGCTTTGCAAGTATATCGTGCGATCTGCCTTTTGAGCGATGAAATCGACCTCTTTATTTCTGAGAGATCCGACATAAACATTATACCCGGTTCTTTTAAGTTCCAAATAGACAAGATTTTCCGCTAAATATCCATAGCCGTAACCGTATCCCGGATAGAGATAGTTCTTGTATGCCAAGTCGTTGATGTAATATTTGGCATTCCCCGACATAATATCTTTTCCTTTAATGTTATAACGATCACACTTATGAATAAGAAAAGCGTCTTCGATATATCCGATGTAAGTCGAAACGGCATCATAACTTGTCTTACGTCCCTGACTTTTAAAAAAATTGACTATGTTGGCAATCGATACGAGATTGGAGGCATTGCTTACCAAAAACGCAAAGATATCCTCAAGCAACTTTGCATCTCGTACATTGTATCGCTGAATAATATCACGTAATAAAACAGTATCCTTTATTGCCGAGACATAATTACGTTTGAGTTCAGGTTTGTTCAGCATAAACAATTCAGGGAGTCCTCCACTGCTCATATAATCCAAATAACTTTGTCTGCCGCTCTGTTGTTGCGTGATACCTAAATATTCCTGGTAACTGAATGGAAACACCTCCAATGATACATATCTGCCTGAAAGTAAAGTTGCCAATTCCCCTGAAAGCATCTTTGAATTAGACCCGCTAATAAACAGTTCATAACTTTCAGAATAATCCTGAGAATAAGAGTTGACTACTTTTTCCCAGCCATCGATCATTTGAATCTCATCAATGAATATATAAATCTTTCCCACCGGATTCAACTCCTTTTTATACGCCTTTATCACTTCGTCCAAATCCTTGTAACTTTTTAAAAATTCAAGATCTGTAAACTCTTTGTTGATAAAGAGTATGTTGTTCGGATTTATTCCACTATCAATAAGCTCCCCGGCTATTTGTCGCAGAATATAACTTTTTCCGGAACGCCGTTGTCCAACAAGCACTCGAATAAGTTTACTGCCGATATATCCGGCAATGTTATCCGTATACGTACTTCGTTTGTATCCTAAATCTATAGAATCTGAGCCCCAGAAGTTATACCGCCTTAATAATTCAATTTTTTCGTCCATAACATAAATATTTGCACGAATATAACCATTTTCGTTTATAAACGAAAATATTGCACGCCTTTATTTATTCTTACCCATAGATATCAATAGAAATTAAACTATTTACTCAAAACCAACACCGAAACGCTTTACCAGCATCCGTTTTCGACAATCGGCACGAATAACCCACGAGAATATTCAGCTTATACGCTATACAAGTTGCTTGTCACACATAAAATACCAAAAGCATCATCTAATAAGCAGGGCAATCACGTCAAAACGCTTTTGCCTCGGTAGGTAGCAAGGCTACCGGGATGTATGCCCATAAGGCGAATAGATCTTATAAACTTTAAGAACCTTATAAACCTTTGACTCAAAGGGCAGAGCATTTTAATGCAGTTATCCTATCCAATAAGGCCATCCCACAAGAATAGTTAACAACAAATTTCCCTACATATCCTTACCCTCTTGCCCCTTCTTCCTTCTCACGATATCCCAAAAATCAAAACACTCGAATATCTCCGTCCGGTAAGATGGGCTAACCGGAAACACATTCTTGCCGATACAAAGCGCTTTCCCGATAAAACCATCCACCTCGTAAAGATTCACGATATAACTTCGATGAACCCGCTTAAACCGATCCTCCGGCAAAAAAGGCTCCAACATCAAAAGTGGATGAGCGATCAACAGCCGGGGTTTATCCCGACGATAAATATAACAATAACACCCCGAAGCTTCCACATACAATATCTCCGAGTAAAAACATCTTTCCCTACGTTCCCCCTGACGCACAAAAAAACAGTCTCGTATGAGACATTTCGCCTGATCATTTGTTTTTTTCATAACGATTATTTTTAAATCCCGCAAGATGACCTTTAACGACAAAGGCATGCCCCCGCATGCCTACAAACAACAAGGGTGTGACAAAAGTCCTAACACTCTCGTCACACCCTTGCTATTGAATATTCTATCTAAATTTTTTTTAATCCCTCAATCCAAAATCGTAAATCACAAATTATTTTCGGTCCTTCAATCTAAAATCATAAATTGTAAATCACTTTCGTAACTCTTTCTATATCCTCGTCTGTCAACGTTGGCCCCGATGGCAAACACAACCCGATCTCGAATAACCGTTCACTCGTCCCGTTCCCGTAAAACGGAGCATCTTTGAACACGGGTTGTAAATGCATCGGCTTCCACAACGGGCGACTCTCTATATTATCCTCGTCCAATGCCAATCTCACATTCTCTCTCGTGAAACCAGCCTCTTCCGGATCCACCGTGATACACGTCAACCAGTAATTCGAGTTAAAATCTCCTCCTTCCGGCTGACACATTACCTTCATCCCCTTCACTCCGGCCAGTAACTTCACGTACAAATCGTGAATTACTCTCCTACGGGCAATATGTTCATCCAGCACGAACATCTGCCCCCTCCCGATTCCCGCACAAATATTACTCATCCGGTAATTATACCCTATCTTCTCGTGCTGGTAATGTGGTGCCTGCTCCCTCGCCTGCGTGGCATAAAACAAAGCTCGTTTTGCTCGTTCCTCGTTCGGGCAGACCAATGCCCCACCACCGGAGGTCGTGATAATTTTATTCCCGTTAAATGACAACGCTGCGTATTCCCCGAAAGTCCCGCATTTTCGCCCCTTGTACTCGGAACCTAACGCCTCTGCCGAATCTTCTAATACAGGAATTTTATAACGATTAGCGACTTCCAATATTGCGTCCAACTTCCCAGGCATCCCATACAAATGTACTGGAATAATCGCCTTCGGCAGCCGTCCAATCTTCTCCACTCGATCCTTAATCGCCTCCTCCAGCAACACCGGATCCATATTCCAAGTATCTACCTCACTATCCACAAACACAGGCGTCGCCCCTAGATAGGCAATCGGGTTTGCCGACGCCGAAAACGTGAAACTCTGGCAAATGACCTCGTCCCCCTCGCCAACACCTAAAAGTATCAACCCCAAATGCAACGCCGCCGTTCCAGCGCTCAACGCCACCACTTGTTTTCCTTCATTTTCAACTTTCAATTTCCCATTTTCAATTAAAAAGTCCCGTAGAGCCTTTTCAAAAGCATTCACGTTCGGTCCCAACGGAACAACCCAATTCGTATCAAACGCTTCTTGTATAAATTCTTGCTCTCGTCCACCCATGTGGGCTAATGAAAGCCAAATTCGATCTTTCATAATATATAAAGAAATTTATTCTTAAATTATTTCATTATTATATCTCATTTTTCTGCCTAAAACAGTACAAACTATCATCTGAATATCTTTCCAAAAAGAATAATTGTGGTAATAGTAAAGATTTATACGTATTTTATCAGGAAATATCACTTCGTCATTATATTTTTGAGGATTTTCAACTTTGGCCAACAACACTTCCTCATTGCGATATTTTAAACTTGCGGGTCCTGTAATCCCTGGCTTTAGTTTCAACACTTCCCGTTCTTCACCGATTAAACAATCCACGTATCCTGGAACATCAGGTCTAGGCCCTACCAAGCTCATATCCCCTTTTAAGACATTCCATAACTCCGGCAACTCGTCTAATTTATATTTTCTTAACACTGCTCCCAACGGAGTAATACGGCTATCGCCTGCCACAGACACAGATGAACCACCATGGCCTACCGTCATACTTCTAAACTTATACATGGTAAACAACCGTCCATTCTTTCCCACTCGATTTTGCTTAAATATCACTGGACCACCAGACATCTTCACCCTAATTAAAATTGCCACGATAAATAAAACAGGAAAGAAAATTATCAATCCAAAGAAAGAAACCAAACGATCAAAGCAACTCTTTAACAACATAAATTCCAAACCTATTTTTACATCCTCTACCGAATGCACTAAACCCAACTTTTTTAATACCCCTTATAGAAGCAATATTATTCTCATCACAAAAAATATAAAAAGTATCTACCTTATTTCTATAATCATCAAAAATACAAGACAAAAGAAGTGGATAAAATCCTTTCCCTCGATATTCTTTAATTGTAGAACAAGGTCCTATATGTAAGCCCCTTTTTCCTGTCATGAACTGGAAAATGAATATTTTTGGCATAACTTGAGCTTTTGACACTACTCTTTGAGAAACTTTGTCAACCAAAATGTATTCACAATAACGTCCTAAAGACAAAAACGTCCATAATAAATCATGAACAGACATTGATCTCGGTTTACGAACTCGCAACTCAAAACCATCAGGTATAATACTTTTATAAGAATTCTCACTTTTAGACAATAGTCTAAAATACACCCACTTCATAATGATATCAAATAAAAGGAATCTATAATTAACGCCTCCCAAACAACACTTTCCACACCCCCACAATAGAACCACACCCATACGAAACATGTAACACGCAAAAACTACATAACAAGAAAAAAATTGAAAGCCGTTTTTTTAAAGCTAAACGAAAACTTATAATAAGTAATAAACACAAGTACAAACACAAAGAAAATACCGCCAACCAAATAACATTCAAATAAAATACACTTAAGAGTAATGGTAGAATCAATGATGCAACAAACATCATTGGCACAAAATGCCTCAATGATAAAGAATCAAATTGTCTTGTAAAATACACCGTTAAAATATTCCATTCACCGTTTTGAAAATTATTTTTAGCAACTCCCTTGAACGTCTCCCGCGCTAAATAAGTACAATACGTGTCTGGAACGATATAAATTTTTCCACCTCCCCGAATAATCCGTTTATTCAGTTCTATATCTTGATTTCGAACCAACCTCGTATCATAATACCCATATTTGTCAAACACCTCCCGTCGCCAACACCCAAAAGGCACTGTATCTACCTCCATCACCTCGTCAACACCCGTTCGAAATACAGAATTACCAACCCCCAATTTATTACTTAACACTTCTCGTATGGCAAGAGTTTTTGCATTCTTGTTCAATACATTAGTCCTACAAAATGCACCAACATTATCTGCCTGTAATTGCCCTAGTTGTCGAACAAGTACTGAAAAATAATTTTTTGCATACAACGTATGTGCATCAATCCTAACAATCACCTCTCCTCTAGATTCCATAATTCCTTTATTCATAGCACAAGGAACTATTTTTTCAGGATTATCAAGTACTCGTAAAAAAGAATACTTCCGCAAGTAAGTTTCAATAATTCCCCGGGTTCGATCCGTACTCATCCCATCCACGAACAAAACCTCCATCTCATTTCGTGGATAATCTTGTTGCAAAATAGACTCGATACATGAAACAATATACTTTTCCTCGTTGTATACAGGACAAATAACAGAAAGCATAATTAACAAACAATTTGGACTATAACAAAAACTACTTGACAAAAAGGCTTTTGTAGCTTTTATTCGCTATTACCCTCCAATCAAATAACACACTTCTTATAAAAAATATCGGAATTTATGAAGTCAAAACTTATAAAATTAGGTGATTATATACTACTTTACAGTATGTGTCGGTGATGCTTGTTTTGAAACTCAAACTCCTCCGTCGGCTTTGTCACTACCTCCTCTATAAACAGAGGAGGAACTGGTATTTTTTACTGAAGATCAGGAGTATTTTAACTCTCCCTCTGTTTATATAGGGAGTACCCCCAAGGGGGAAGGGAGTTCGTTTGCTGTAAATTTGTATATAAGTTCCTAAAATTAATTTCATTATATCACATACCATAATTCAAATCAACCATCCCACCCATTTTCAATAGAAACTCCGGTGTATAAAAATCCATCATACCTCCAAGAGACGTAAAAGTTATTTCGCCAAAATAAATTTTTCCATTCACATTATATAAATCCAATCGAACTTCAGGAAATGGTTTGGCAAGACATTCCGCCACGGTCAGCATTTCGTTTAAATTCTGAGGTTTAACCATTACTTTACCCTCACGATAACGAGAGTCAAACACACACACTTCCGGCATTGGCTTCCAGTCTAAATCATACGTCATAACTTCTGTCCCGTTATTATCTCTATCACTACACGTCCAAATACAATATGGTTTACCATTGAAACACCATATTTTATAATCTACAAGAGATTTGCCACCTTTTTCCAACGGTAATAATTCCTCTGCAATAACACATGGTGTCATTTTTTTATATTGAGGTTCTGCTGCTAATGCCCCGATATTTTTTTTACCAAGCCAAGTCTTAATAACATGTCTCAATTCATCTTCTTTCCAATCAAACTTATTTTTCACGACTAAATTAGAACCCTTCCCGTCACCATTATTAGCTTTAAGTATAAATGAATCTGGTAAATCTTTCAGATGAAAATCATCAACACGAAACCAAACACCATATAATTTGACCAGATAGTTTCCTAATCCACATTCCTCGACATATTCTCTTACTCGATACTTATCCGCACAAATAGACCACCGAGATGTATCAGTAAACAATTTTAGATATAATATCTTCTCATTTAAATCCCTCGGATTTTTCAAATTAACACACTTATGAAAACGGAAAAAATAACGAATTCTAACAAGCGTAACAGGGAAATGAACACCCATCCACTCCGTAAGTTTAATTAATGGAGCAAAAAGAATTCTTGTACTCCTCTTCGTAGTAATATGCATTTTGTTATTTCAATCTTCTATTAATAAAATCTTTAATCACGACCACAGCATCCTTAAAATTCAATTTAAGGAAATGGGTTGCTATATCTCTTCGATTTTCTTTCTTATATTTCCTTGTGCATGCAAAAACCTGTTTATAATAAATCTCGTTTTCATTCGAAAGAGTAATAAACTTATTCAAATCTTCCATGCGGTAACCCGGTGGAACATCTTTCACTATCTCGGGAAAATAATCATCTCCAATTTTAAGATACTCATAAGAAATTATCGCATCACCCGACAAATCAACTTGAAGCACAATTGAATATTTTGTGGTTTCCCAAGGCATATTAAAAACACAATTACCTAATGAATAAAAAATATGTTTGCCATGATAAATTTCATACCCTTGAAGGACATGTGGATGCATTCCCACGATTAAATCCGCTCCACAATCAACCATAAAATGGGCAAAAGCCTTTTGATCCAAATAAGGATAATTTATAAATTCATTTCCCCAATGAACAAAAATGATTCTAAAATCACAATCAGCCAATTTAGCTAATTCACTTTGAATCTCGGCGTATTCTGGTAAACACCAGTATAATGGACGTTGAGAAAAATTATCAGGACGTTGACTAAAAGCCATTATCCCAACTTTTTTCCCTTCATGAAAAAAAGTTGTACTTCTCCTTTCTAGACTACCAACATACTGAACGCCATAATCACCCAAATACCATAACATTTCACGATAAGCACTTCCCCCATGTTGCATCACGTGATTATTCGCAGCCCCATAAAGATCAAGATGCTTCACATGCATCAAGTCTCGAGGAGAAATTAGAAACTGCTTAGCATATACCCCCTGTTTATCGGAAGTATTTGCACAAACACATTCCAAATTACCGATCCAAAAATCCGTCCTTTTTCTATACAATTTTGCAAACGGATCAAAACCTTTCCTAATGGCAGCGCCAACACCAAATCCCATATCAAAAAAGCCATCAGAAAAATTTATATCACCAACTATTTTAAGCATTATTATTATCTTTTATTCTAAGTAATTTTGCAGGAACTCCTCCATATACAGAATTTTCCTCTGTATATATTTTATTTAAAAAGCTATTTGCAGATAATACAGAATTTGCAGGTAATGCCGAATCTTTTTGTATTGTAGAATTACCTGCAATCCAAGCTCCTTTTCCTATAAAAATACGACCGACATCTCCTTGGCCATAGCGATAAGAACCATTTTTAGAGGTATGATTACCACTTATTAGAATCACATGTGGAGCTAACATTACTTGATCTTCAATAATTATATACCCATTCCCCATTATAACGGAAGAATTTCCAACAAAACAATTACTCCCGACCATTATACTCTGCAAACCTTTAATAATCGCATCATGAGTTACTTGAAAATCTTTTCCACATTTTTTCATACCCAAACCGTACAAGAAACCTCTAAAACGCATTATAATCGGAATATCTGGAAAAAAATATAACATAGTTCTCACGAACCACGAGTACAATAACAATAGTTTACATTTCATATCTTTATAATTGATTCCTTCTCATTGCTTCAAACGCAAGTAGATACTTCATTTTCCTTATCGGGATATACTCTTTTATAGGGTAACATATATATATCAGAATTTTAAGCCACCACACATATTGTATATTCAATTTACAATATGCTTTCCTAAACTTAAACTTACTAAAAAAAGATTGCACATTACTATGTTCCGTCACAGAACGTGCACCATCTGTCACGTAAAAGAAATGCTTTTGATCTATATAATACTCATTCATCACAAAAAGCAATCCATAAAACGGATAATACTTATTCAAATATTCAGGAATGCCTTTAAGTGCCGTATATTTTGCCACATTATTTTGGCATAACACCTCCGCATATGCAACAAGTTTACCTGTCTCTTTCTCAAAAGCACCCCAATATTCAGCAACACTATTATTAATTATATTTTTCCATGCATCCTTTTGTTTAGGAGGCTCAATAATGTTTTTATATCTTTTATACGATGCTCGATACACCTCATAGCCATTCATCAACATTTCCACCTTAGTCATATGCCGAATGTCTAACGTGTGCATAGCTCGTCTGACTTGATTTCTTGCTTTAGATGACAAATCTGAAATTGTAAGAGTTTTATCATTTATCACAAACCAAAAAGAAGTTTCATCTTTACAATCAAAATCATAAAGATTACGAACAAACCATCCTTTATAATACTTTATCAACTTCTGGCATTCTTTAGAAGATAATTGTTGTTCCACATGCGGAGCTCCTCTAAAAATTACACCATACTGGTAACGTTTGTAATCCGAAATAACCATAATTAAACTGAAAATACTTTACCCAAAAAAGCCTCTATCGTATAATTCTCTTTAACTTTAATGTATGCTTTATCCCTTAGCATCACAAAGCTTGATCTATTATTTTCATATTCCTTGATTATTGAAAACGCTCCATTATAATCATCAAAATCAAAAAAACGAATATCTATGCAATCTTCAAAAGTGGTCGGCAAAGCCCCAACAGGAGTAGTTAACACGGGAATTCCCTGTGACATTGCTTCAATAACAACTCTAGGCGAACCTTCGGATAACGAAGGGAAAAAGAATAAATCAGACTCCCTTATTTTTTGTAATAAGGCCTTTTTATCATCAATATACCCATACAAAATAACCCTATTGGATAAATTATTTTCACACACGAATTTTTTCAAATCCTCAAACATCTCCCCTGCTCCAACGATATCAAATCTAAAATCAACATCTTCTTCATTTAACTTTTTACATAGATGCATCAAACAATTTATTCCTTTAGCATATCGTATATAACCCACATAAATCAAAGATATAGGTAAGTTCCGATGAATCAAATCTGGCAAATTATCATTGAAAACTTTTTCTGAAATCGTGGAAGAAATCACGGGAATAGACTTTATTGAAAATTTTTTAAGCCTTTTCGCAATATGAAATCCATTCGTATACACCATATTGCGTTTAGCTGCTAAAATTGTCAACAAGTAATCAGGATAATATCCAGCAATCATAATCCTCTTCTTCCACCAACTCCATTTCTCATTGTAATTAGTTGCATCAATTGTATCCCCCACGAAATGCATAATACATTTCTTATTAAAAAACAAAGCTGGCATCCATGAAAAAGGATCAGGAACACGACAATAAAACAAATCAACTTTAGGAGATATTGATTTTATCACCTTATAATATGTTATAACTTTCGTTTGAGCATTTGCATATCCACTAATAGCAGGCAATTTAACAATTTCAATATTGGGAAAAACTATTTCTTTATTATCTTTTGTAGTACCTTTAAGCGATGTTGTACTTATCAAATAGATTTTAGAAAACTTTGATGATAAAAATAATAAATAATTCCAGTGGGTATTGGAAATATAATATTTACCACTACTATCTTTATGCAAATTCCAAGACACTAACAACGCAATATTAACTTTCATGACAATACTTCATTTGTTTATATTTACCTATACAGTATCCAATAATCACCATCAGAATCAACGCTTCCACATCAAAAAACACCCCACTAAACAAAGCCTTCGGAATAAAAATAAAGACAGCTGACAATAATATATAATACAACTTAGCATCATATTTTCTTAAACGTTTCACCCAATAACCCAATAATCCCAATAACCCCATATATAATAAAAATCCTATGAATCCAAAATCATATAACATCTCTAAGATATCAGAATGAGCGTAACGGGCATAACCGAGCGCATTTTCCGTCAATGTCATAGTAGAATAAAAACCATAACCAAACAACAGATTTAATATATTCAAAGAATTACTCCAATTTTCCCATATCAAACCGTATAACAAATCTCGTCCAGACCCTCCTTCTCCTAAAGATTCAAACCTTGAAAAAATAGTAGTCGAATAAGAAGAAATGAAATAAAACAAGAAAAATGAAATAAAAGAAATTAATACCAAAGAAAGAAAAACAGAGATAAAATTTCGTTTAAAAGAACGAAAATAATATATAAAATATATGATTGCAGGAAATACCATACTTATAATTGCCCCTCTTTTTCGACAAATTAAAACAGAGACAAGAATAATAAGAGCCATTCCTAAAGAAACTTTTCTAGAATACAACAAACACATAGGAAACATTAAAAGTAATGTATATCCTAGATTATCTCCACCCAAACCTTCTAAAGTTCCATACATCCCGATATCACTCTTTAAAGAAATAAATAATTTATATATCGAGATGATAAAATACAATATGAAAAAAAACAAAACAGCTTTATCTGTGATTCTATTTTTATATGTTTCAATATAAAAATAAACTCCCGAAAACAATACAAGCAAAGTTGCAGCAACTAACTTAAAATATTCCGAAAACAAAGAACTAAAAACAAATAACATTGAAAACAACATCAATAATATCATTAAATGATTTTTTCTTATCAATTCAAAGTTCCTAGCAAATGAAAAAGACATGAGAACTAATACCACAACTTTAAATACTTGTTGAACAAATCGGAAAGAAGGTATTTCAACAAAAATTTGTAAATAAAATATTAATAACAATAAGATTAAAACACAATATACTCCCAATTTCCCTCTCAAAATTGACATACTACATTTTTAATAAATTAGAAATCAAAAGCTGTTCTAACACAAAGTTTTCATATTTTACCTCAAAATTCTTATCCCAAAAAAATGTTCCATCACCCCCGTCAAAACCAAAACAATATGATATTTCCACAATAAAAGGTTTTCCTTGTTGATCTATTACAAAATCATATGCCATTGATTGCGCTTCTAATTTTTTAGTACAATCTACTGCTATTTTTACCAATTCTATGGGTATCAAATTAGGATCTTCATAACTCTGTCCTGCACCAGATGCTCTAAAATCATTTTTACGAACATCTCTTCTACTTCCCCAAGCACGATCTCCCACCACTACCACCCTGTAATCACAAACAGCTCCTGGTATAAATTCTTGAAAATATACATATCCTTTTTCTTTGGGAAAATAATTTCTTGCATTCATCATATATTCAAAAAAACGAGGAAACTTCTTTAATCGCAAGAATATATTACGATTATGTTTTGCTACAACAAATTTTGTCCTCACATCTGCCAAAAGTTTAGGAGCAGGATTAATTCCCTCAGAAAACATTTTTTTGCAATATTTCCTTGCCTGGGTATAATTTTTCAACAATATCACATTATAAGAACCAGCACCTCTCCTCAATTTTGCCACAAGCGGGAAACGAGCTTCATTCTTCAGCCAATCAAAAGCATCCTGCTTGTGATAAAATGGCCATGAAGGAACTACTGGTGCTCCAATTGCTTCTAAAATATATTTTTCAGCAACTTTATCGTCAAAATACCAAGATGTATCGAAATCCGGATAAACTTTTATACCCATCTTTTTCATTGAAAAAAGAACATTCCTAGCCATCAGAATATCTTCCGGCAAAATGTGATGGAAATGCCAAAAAAAATGAGTGATTCTTTCCTTTTTTGCAACAGCAATAATATCCGTAGCATAAGCATTTAGGACAACAAATGGAATACCATTCATTTTACAATATTCTATAGACATTCGATTTAAAGCCGTCCCATCGTGTATACCTAATTTCATAAGAGAATAATTTAAGTTCTATTAATTATTAATTTTTTCGATAAAACTTTTCACATTATTTTATAATACCATTATCTCACCTTTAATGAATATATATAGGAAAACACACCTAATAAGAAACGTACAATAGTAACCGTCATTGCTGCTCCGATATAACTATAAAAATATACAAGTGGAACTGCTATAATAAAGCCAATTAACGATACACCAATCGTTATATTCCTAATAATTTTGTCATGACCAGAAACGATAAGGTAATTCGTTCCAAATACATCAGACATAACCAAAAAAAACATTGAAAATACAACAATCCTCAAAACAGGAACAGAACTTATAAATTCTTCAGTAAAAAAAATGCGAATTAGCCAAGGCGCTATAATAAATAACACTAAAGACACCACTCCCGCTAAAAGCATACAATACTTAGCATATATTTTATGTTGACCTCTATCCCTAGAAAAAAAAGGGAAAAAAATGCGAGAAATGACATTGAAAAATTGAATTACAACATTTGCCAATTTAGAACCTGCATCAAATATTCCATTAGCATATTGTCCTCCCCAAATACCCAATAAAAGGACTGAAAAACTATTATACAAATTTGGAAATAATTGATTAATAAATACATCTGTACTTTTCTTTATTGTATCACGTATTTGTTTATAATTTGGAGACAATATTTTTACCCCCCATCTTACAACAATAATATAAAAAGAAATTACACCCGAGACAATAAATCCGAGAGAAGTCAAAATAGGCTGATACATATAATCAGATTCTTCCCTGATCACGAGAAAAACTGCTATTGTAAAAATAAGTTTTGATATTACATTTAAAATTGTAATATATTTCATTTTTTCCAACCCTTGAAATAACCACTGTGGAAAAAGAATATGCCCAGGTAGTAATAAAAAAGTTGCAAATAACAATTTTCTCATTAAAAATAATTTCTCTATAGAAAAAACTATTATAACAAAAGGTAACAACATTATTAACAAAAGAAAACAACGTGCCCACAACACATTAGAAAAAATTTGAGAAACGACCATAATATTATTTCTATTTTGAGCAATATCCCTCGTTGCCGTGAAATTAAAACCATAATCAACTATAGTTTGAAAATACGATAACATGGCTAAGGCAAAAGCTATTTCACCAAATTTTTCGACACCTATAGTTTTTGCTAAATATGGAAAAGTGATTAAAGGGAATATATATCCTGCTACTTGAAGCAAAGAAAGATATATAAAATTTGAAATCAAAACTTTCCCGTCTTTATTATTCAAAACCGAACCTATTTTAGTTTTAAATCCATTCACTTTTATCAACATTTTCCCTCTAATTCTATAGACATTCTTTTAAATACTACAAATTTTATTTATATAAATAACCTTGAATAATAATGAAATAAACATCGCAACAATAAAAGTTATTAACAGCAACAAACTACTAATTGACGTACAACTAATTTCTTGTCTGAATATTATAATCGTCCATCTACTAAATTTCGATGCAAAAAACCTTTTACATCAAAAATAACATATTTATCATTTAACAGAGAAAAGATATCAATTCCTTTAAACTTATCATGCGCCACGGCCAATATTATCGTATCAAACCGCTCGCCCAGTAATCCATTTGTTATCTCAATACCATATTCATGTCGCACAATCTCCGGATTTGCCCACGGATCATAAACCGTAATATCAAGATTATACTCTTTCAACGCCTTGTATATATCAATTACTTTGGTATTCCGAACATCCGGACAATTTTCCTTGAACGTGAATCCCATGATCAAAACCTTGGAACCCAATACCTGAATGCCTTTCTTTAACATCAATTTAATTACCTCATTCGCCACGTGTTCCCCCATCCCATCGTTCATTCGACGTCCGGCTAGAATGATCTCGGGATTATACCCGTGCCGTTGAGCGCATTGAGCCAGGTAATAGGGATCCACCCCGATGCAATGCCCTCCAACTAATCCCGGTTTGAAAGGCAAAAAATTCCACTTCGTACAAGCGGCTTCCAACACGTCTTGCGTGTCTATCCCCAGCTTGTTAAATATTTTTGACAACTCGTTCACGAAAGCGATATTGATATCCCGTTGCGAGTTCTCGATCACCTTGGCGGCTTCCGCCACCTTGATACTCGGGGCAAGGTGTGTCCCTGCCAAAATAACGGAAGCGTAAATATCGTTTACTTTTTGGCCAATCTCGGGGGTTGAGCCGGAGGTTACTTTCTTGATTTTCTCCACCGTGTGCAATTTATCTCCCGGGTTGATACGTTCCGGAGAATAACCGGCGAAAAAGTCCTCGTTGAATTTCAACCCTGACACCTTTTCCACCACGGGGATACACTCCTCTTCCGTCACCCCGGGATAAACGGTCGACTCGTAAACAACGATATCACCCCTGGAAATCACCTTTCCCACCGTGGTACTCGCCCCGTACAAGGGAGTTAAATCCGGGTTATTATTTTTATCCACGGGTGTTGGCACCGCCACCACGTAAAAATTACAATCCCGGATGTCCTCGATACGTGATGTGCAAACGAAACCGTTAGCGATTGCCGATTGCAACAACTCGTCACTCACTTCCAAGGTAGCGTCATGTCCAGCCATCAAGGCATCCACCCGCCTTTGATTCATATCAAAACCTATCGTTTTATATTTTGTTGAAAACAACCGGGCGAGGGGTAAGCCCACGTATCCCAGTCCGATCACGCAAATTTTTACGTTTTGCATAGTAATTCGTTTTTATGTTTGTTATAGATTATTCCAGTACCATTTCACCGCTTCCTGCAACCCTTGCCTAAAGCTATATTGCGGGGCATACCCCAATAACGATTTCGCCTTGTCAATACTTGCTAAAGAATGAGGAATATCTCCCACCCGATTCGGCCCGTGTAATACCTCAATGTTTCTTATTTCTCCGTCAAATTCCCCCAGGAATTCTTTCAAGTAACCCACCAGCTGGTTCAACGTCGTACGCTCCCCGAACGCCGTGTTGTAAATTTGATTCACCGCACCGGGATTGGTCACGGTCAATGCCAGCTCGTTCATCTGTATCACGTTATCAATATACGTAAAGTCCCTGCTGTATTCCCCGTCCCCATTGATCACCGGACTTTCGTATCTCATCAACTGCTTCACGAACAAGGGAATCACAGCTGCATAAGCCCCAAAAGGATCTTGTCTTCTCCCAAACACGTTAAAATAACGCAACCCGATATATTCCATACCGTAAGTCCGGGCGAACACATCAGCGTAAAGCTCATTCACGTATTTCGTTATAGCGTAAGGAGAGAGCGGTTTACCTATCACGTCTTCCACCTTGGGTAAAGATTGACTGTCCCCGTAAGTGGAAGAGCTTGCGGCAAAAACGAAACGTTTCACCCCGGCATCCCGGGAGGCAACCAGCATATTCAAGAAACCGCTTACATTAACTTCATTACTCGTGATCGGATCTTTAATACTGCGGGGAACAGACCCCAACGCAGCTTCATGCAAAACGTACTCCATGCCTTCCACCGCCTTCCGGCAATCCTCCATTCGACGAATATCCCCCACGATCAATTTGAACATCACCGGGTAACGTTCTGTCAAAGGAAGTATGTTTTCAATTTTCCCCGTCGCAAAATTATCCAAGCAACGAACTTCATGCCCTGCTTGTAACAGATACTCGCAAAGATTAGAACCGATAAACCCGGCTCCTCCTGTAACTAATATTTTCATTATTTATTTATGAATTTGATATATATTTCCCTATCGTCTCCACATGCCTCATCCCATGTACATCCCCCGCATAATAATCAATCAATCCCGCATCGTGCAACCTTTCCGCACCCCGTTGTGCCTCCTTCCCGTAATACCCTGCAAACGAGAGGATATTCACCTGTAACCGACAATTCTTGTTCTTCAACTCCTTCCCGCGTCGAACGATATCATCCTCCCAAAAAACATAACGCTCCGGATGAGCCAACACCACCTCGTATCCCCTGGCCTGTAATTCGAACACCACCTGATCAAAAAAAGGTGAGGGAGATAAAAAGTTATGTTCCACCAGTACCCGGTTATTGTTCCCGGACAGGATCTCTCCCCGTTCGATCAAACTCAACATATATTCCCCGACACGATACTCGGCTCCTAAATCCAATTCTATCTCTACTCCCTCCTTTTGCAAACCAGCTCGAAGATCTTCCAACAAGGGATGAAGATTTTCCCGTCCATTCATCAAGGCAGGAAAATAAACGTGGGAAGTACATGTCACTCTTTTCACTCCCAGCCTAGATAAGCCTTTCAACACCATGATTGCCTCTCCATAAGTCCTAACCCCGTCATCTACTCCGGGCAGAACGTGCGAATGAATATCATGGGTATAATCAAAATGTATCTTCTCTCGTTTTCGAAACCACCACATGACTATAACTTACCCTCTTATCTATTTTGCTTGTTGTAATAATTACCGTAACCGTACTTGTAATAGTGTATTCTCTTAGAAACCCCATTAACCAGCACCCCGCAATTCGTCACGTGCTGCTCGCTTTCCAGTACTCGCAAGGAAGATAATACCCCTCGCGGCAACACGTTCAAGCGAACGACACACACACAGGCATCTGCCTGGGAAACCATCGTCAAAGCATCCGCTAGGATTCCCACCGGGGGGGTATCTAGAATAATGCAATCATATTCTCCCTTCACCTCCTCCAACAATGTCTTAAACCTATCGCTTGAAAGCAGTGCTACCGGGTTCGGTGGGACATCTCCCCCGAACAACACGCTTAAATTGTCTTCTAGCGAATGTACCAACCGTCTCCATTCCGGTTCCATTCCTGCCAGGTAAGCCGACAAGCCACGGGAGTAATTCTTATGAAGATACGAGTGTAACTGCGGGTTTCGCAGATCACAACCGACCAATAACGTCTTTTTACCCGCCTTCGCATAAGCCTTCGCCAAATGAGCAGCCACCAGCGTCTTCCCCTCTCCGGGAACCCCGGAAGTCACCACTAACACGGGACAGGCTTTCTCTCCCAGCATGTAGTTCAGTTTCTCCCGGATCACTTGCATCGATTCCGACAGAGAAAAATTTTCCCGTAACAAGATGACCTCTTCTTGAGGTAACTCAGGTATATCTCCCAGCACAGGGAACGGTAGTGCCTGTTTCACCTCGTCAATAGAACGAACCTTGTCGTTCAGTATATCCAGCAAAAAGATAATCCCAACCGGGATTCCCACCCCTATGATCAAACCCACGAGCATAATTAGCGCCTTTCTAGGCTCTACAGGAGCATCACCGGCTGACGGGTCTTCTATAATTTTAGCCGTTGCCACGTAGATCAATTTAGCGATCTCCGCCTCCTCCCGCTTTTGCATCAGAAAAAGGAAAAGGTTCTCTTTCAGTTCCTGTTGCCGGGCGATATCTCGATACTGTTTCTCCTGCGTGGGAACGGAAGTTAACATCTCGTTCACAGACTCATTCTCTTTCTCCACGCTCCTCAGCTTGATTAACAGACCACTCTCCACGTTGGTAATCGTCTCTTGTATATTCTTTTTTAATCCTTGCAACTGGGTATTTAGCCCGATTACAATCGGGTTACTTTCGCTGGCACTCTGCAGCAACTTGCCCCGACGCAACACCATCTCGTTATAGCGGGTGATCCCTGCATTCAAACCCTCGTCTGAGAGTCCCAAATTTTCTGGCAACAACGAGAACTCTTCCGCCCGTTTCTGCGTGATCGCCGCCCGAATGCTTCGCAACACGTCTAGCTCCGTTTGCAATTTCATTAACTCCGCCTCCGACTGTTTCTTGCGTTCCATCACGAAAGCTGCATCCGAGGTGATATCCGTTAATTTATTCGTCTTCTTGAAGTCTTCCGCCCGTCGTTCGATCGTTCCCAACTCCTGGTTGATCACGTCTAGCCGCTCGTTGATGAACTCCACCGTCGCCTCTGACACGATCCTCTTGTTATCGATACCGTTCTGGTTGTATCGCTTGACAAGGGCGTTAATCACCGCAATTCCTCTCGTCGGTACGGCGTCTTTCAAGGAAACCAGCACGGAGTTCGTGTTCTTTACCAAGATCTGCACGTTCAAGTTTTTTGAAAAAACATCCGTCGTTTTTCGGAAACTAGACAGATCAACCCGAATTTTTTCCTTGGAAGTAACTTTCCTGTTAGGCTCGATCGAGAGGTTATAGTCTCCCATGGGAACGCTCTCCGAGTAATGACCGCTCCACATCTTCTCTCCATCAAGATTCATCAATATCACGAGGTTCGCCGTGTCCAACAACACATGAAAAGACGTGTCCCGGATCTCACCGGGGTTATCCACAAGAACTTTCACCGGTGAATCGTTATAAAGTTCCCAATCACGCAAGAAACCTTCACGGACATAACGAACATTCAAGTCCAGTTCCTCCACGACCTCCCGCATCAAGTTTTTAGATTGTAACTCCACAATCTCGTTCTCCACGAATATATCCGCCGCCGCCAAGCCCAACTCTTTCATCATCACGTTTGTACCTAGCTCCCCCTTTTTCGAGTCACTGATCATCACCTTACCCGTCACGTTGTAAATAGGCACTCGGCTCTGGCATATCAACAAAGCGATGACCAAACACAGAGGCACCGACACCGCAAACCAACGCCAACGGGTGATAAACTTTTCAACTAATACTTTTATATCTATATTTTCGGACTCACGCTCCCTGTTTAAGTTATTCTCTTCCATGTAATTTCGGTTCTAGGTTAACGAATTGCGATGGCAAGAATAGCCACCAACGTGGAAATACTCGATAAAACGTAAGGCAGGAATGCCCCGGCATTTCCTCCCACAATCCGAGCCTTATTGGGTTCAACATAGACCACGTCATTCTGTTGCAAGTAGAAAAAAGGCGAATGAATGATATTTTCCGATGTTAAATCCAGTTGGGCGAAAACTTTCTCGTCTCCATCTTCCCGCATTACCAGCACATTCTTACGCTTTGCATTAATTTGTAAATCTCCGGCCATTCCCAAAGCATCAAAGATGGAGACCCGTTCACTATTTACCTTGTAACTCCCGGGAGCTTTCACTTCTCCCAACACAGTTACCTTGAAATTCAAATACTGGATGGTCACGATCGGGTTCTTCAGGTAGTTACTCAACTCCTTTTTCAATTTAGCTGCCAGTTCCGTCCGGGATAAACCTTCCACTTTAATCTTCCCCAACACCGGAAAATCGATCGTCCCGTCCGTGTCCACCAAATACCCGTAAAGTTGATCGTTACCTGTTCTCGTGTTATTCTGCCCCAACCCGATCATCGGCGTGTTAAAAGGAAGGGCTGTCTCGATATCATCACAGGAAACCACAATTGATAATAGATCATCCACATGGATCACCGTGCGATACTGCAAGGCAGCTTTCACTCTAGAATTAATCTCCACATCTTGCAGGTACACCACGTCCTTCGGGGAAGCGCAAGCCCCCAACAAGCAAACCAGCATACCGATAAAAAACATTCTTTCAGTTCCCGTCATCACTTGTAAGTCTTTATTTAGTTAATTATTTATTTTATCCAGTATTTCGAATCGGGAGTTCTTCGATTTAAACTCCGGCACCATCTGTTTCATCAACCGCACGGTATCCTCAATCTGTACCGCCAATGCTAATTCCGCAAGTTGATCATAAGCTCTCAACACCTCGTCCCGCCTGTACTTCCGAACCTTCGCTACCCGAATTTTAGCATTACCCGTAGGAATCGTGTTCTCCTCGTTACTCAAAACCTCCTCGTACAATTTCTCTCCGGGCCGCAAGCCTATAAACTTGATCTTGATATCCTCGTTCGGGACGTATCCCGCCAGGCGAATCATCCGTTCCGCCAGATCGACGATCTTCACGGGTTCTCCCATGTCAAAAACGTAGATTTGATTGCCTGTACTCATCGTGGCCGCCTCCATCACCAACCGGCAGGCCTCCGGGATAGTCATGAAAAAGCGGGTGATTCCCGGGTCTGTAACCGTTACCGGACCACCCCGCTCGATCTGTTTCCGGAAATAGGGAATCACGCTACCGTTACTTCCCAGCACATTTCCGAAACGAGTCGTGACAAAACGAGTTTTACCTTTCACTTCCCCACGCTCTATTGCTAATCCTAAACTTTGCACGTATATCTCCGCCAGTCGTTTGGAAGCCCCCATCACATTGGTCGGATTCACCGCCTTGTCCGTGGAGATCATCACCATCATGTCCACGTTATACTCCACGCAAAAATCCGCCACCAGTCTCGAACCGACCACATTCACCCGAACCGCCTCGCAAGGGTTTTCTTCCATTAGAGGAACATGCTTATAGGCAGCCGCATGGAACACTACATGGGGACGATATTTTTCAAAAACCATCCGTAGCCGTTCTTTCTGACGAACATCACCGACAAAAGGGGTGAACTTCAAGTTCGGGAAATTCCGTTCCAGTTCCAAGCGCAACTCGTGCATCGGGGTTTCCGCGTTATCAAATAACACCAGATACCCCACGCCAAAGGCAGCTAACTGGCGGCATAGCTCGCTACCGATACTACCTGCCGCACCGGTCACCATCACCACCTTACCCGCAAAATACGCCTCAATCTCCCTCATATTCACCTTGATCTCCTCCCGTCCCAACAAGTCCTCTATACGGATCTCCCGGATAATCGTCTTTTTCAAACCATCTCCCAACACGTCTATTGGCGGGGAAAACAAGTTCTTTACTCCAAACTCCTGACAAAAACGAACCAACCGATCCGCCTCCCGACGAGCCTCCTCACGCGAGGGGTATAACACACCGTTTATATTATATTTTTTCACAAAACGGGAGAAATGCTGTTCATTCTCAAAATAGTAAACCGGCAATTCCGAAAGCACGCAAGATTTCAGGTACCTATCCGGATTCACGAATCCTACCACGTGATAGTGCTTACTAGTGTGCATTCTCGTCTTCAGAGCCACGCTTTTATCACCGGTTCCGTAGACCAGTACCCTCGTCTTTCCCGAACCATACAGAGAAATCGTAAAATCATAAACCAACACAAGTGTTACCCGAAAACCCACCAGAATCACCGATGTCACGAGAAAATCAATCACGGCACAAGCAAAAAGGTGTTGCCCGAACAGCCGAGAACCGGACACGAGGATCATTCCTGCCAATAGGAGTTCTTTTAGGAAAATTGCAAATCCCATTTTCCCAATGCTCTTTATCGTGGCATGCCGGATGATATTTCGGTTCACCCTCAGTCCCCAGAAAACCAGCAAACTAAATACGCAAGAACCGCCAATAATCACCACATAGGTTGATTGGGAGAGATTGATGATAAAACTATCAGCAAAAAGAAGCGTGATAAACGAACTTATGATAGACAAAAAAATATCCACCAAGAGAATCGTGTTAGCATTCACGTACTTCTTATTCTCGTGTAAACGATTGCATATCGAGTGAAACGAGTATTTCATTTATTTTTTGGTATTTTGTAAAAGGAGCGTCCCCTCCGGTATTTAATAGCTTGATCCGGCATATGAAGTACCGTTTTAAAGGAGACGCTATTACCAGGGGTTGCATGTCCCGGTATCGAATTTTTAGTGTGAATTGATATATTTATTCTTTCTTTTCATATTTCACGTTGCAAGCAACAAACTCCCGTTTCGCTAAAATATAAAACACCTGCCCCACATCAACAGAGGAAACCTCTCCCATCCGCACAAATTGTTCAATCATATCATCCTCCACTTGTCGTACCCGTACGGCCAACCGTACCCGCTCTTCTTTCAACCGCTCCTGTTCTTCAATGGGTAATTCCATCAAGCCTACCACGTTATCATACAAACAAATCGCATCCCACCATCCCAACAAATCGCCCCGGTGGTTTCCCCGCGTATATCCCAAAGCTTCCGTCACCAATTTACCAGCCAATTCGCCACATTCCGCATCTCCCGTAAAATAATAACAATTACACAATAACCGGCAAATATTAGAAGTACGGCACGGTAACACCAGTTTTTGGCTTCCCCAAGGTGTTAATATATCGTATGCAGCATCCACGCCTTTTTCCAAAAAATCCAAATCCGAGTACAACTGGTAAACGTCCATCAAGTCCGCAGCGTAACCGGCACGAAAATTTGCCGGAAGTTCTTTCTTCTGCACCAACACCTCATACCAACGGGCAATTTCTTTTGCCCTTTCGTGAATATCGTAAAGAACTCCAAACTCGGTCTCTAACCACGGATATATCCGCACCATCGCATAAACCGTAAGATAACCGTGAAGATAAGCGGACAACTTGTCGGGAGAGTACGAACGGAAATTAACTTCACGTAACCGATCGTACAAATCATAAAATAAACCTTTCTCCATCATCTTTTTCTACTCTATTCGTTCCAAAAAGGACCCTGGAATATAGGACGTTGCAATTGACACAACTCCTTCCAAACGGATGACCACACGTTTGTGTCCCATCAAACGAACCAACTCGCCTTCCAATCCTTGCAAAGGGCCTTTAATCACTCGTACCCGGTCTCCCCGTTTCAGATTTTTGTTTAACACCTCTATCCCGCTCGGGGAAAAATCCAACAAAAACATGAAATCATGCATCTGTTTATCGGGAACAATCAACGAGTGACGTCCCTCAATATCTTTCAAGTAAACAATATTAAGCCCATGGTCATTTATTAATGAAAAACTTGTTGCTTTATCCGTGTGGATAAAAATCATCCCGTGAATCAAGAGTACCCGGATCGTTTTACGCCCTAAGGGTGTTTCCCGCACTTGTTCTTCCTGAGGTAGAAAATTCTCGATACCCAACTCATCAAGTTTCTTCTTTATCCACAACTCCTGATTCACCCGAGTGTGAGCCACGTACCAGTTTATCTTTTTATTATCAACCATGTACCCTTTGATTTCCCCTGTCAAGGTATTAAATCGAATTTGGGACAGCTTTCTCCACATTTCCCGACCGGATGCGCTTCGCGCATTAACCCTCGTACCGGCCCTGATTTATTTCCACGTGTTTCTATCGTCTCACTATAATACAGCGATTCAACGAAAGAAAGCTGTCCGCACTAAAAGTTTCAAAAAACGATCGATTAATGCTCTGCAAAGATAGTAAATTTTCGAATTGCGCAAATTAAAACAAAATATTTTTTCTTTTTAGCAATCAAGCAATTACAATTTTACAAAATCCGACAATTTATTATTAAGTGACAATATTATTAATCGATCCTATAATAAATCTCAAAAACTGATATAAACAACTGATTTAAACTGCATTAAAAACAACAAGCATTCCATTCCACACATCTTACATTTAACCATTGTCTCCACTTGCATAATGTAGTTTCCTAAAATTGGTTTACTAGATTTGACATTCAATAAATTGTAAAAAC
>ERZ773178.170-NODE-170-length-73887-cov-5.442532_pt1 | contig 73887 bp, 117 predicted proteins | sample MGYA00580533_ERZ773178 | MGnify/ENA primary metagenome ERZ773178 (study PRJEB29015, sample SAMEA2737859) | human gut metagenome | biome: human gut; feature: human-associated habitat; material: faeces | place: China | collected 2012 ...
TTTTGCCCTTCTTACAGTCATATCGTTTATAAATTTTTCCGTCAATTACTGCACAACAAGAGCCGTCGTATTTGACTGTTGCAATCCCTTCTCCTTCAAGCACCCATTCCATGCCCGGATGCACTTTCGGAAAAACCTTTGCAACGTTATGGTCTTTAAATTCTCGTTCAAACAATGTTGGTATCTTTTTCATTTGTTCGCCATCTTTCTTTTTGATTTCAAGTATTTTCTGTATTTGCGACTGTATTTCCGAAGAATCAAATCAAGCATGATGCTATTTGTCTGTTCTACGCTTTCTGGCATAGTTGTGAGATATGGATAATCTTCTCTATCATCTACTAATGTCTTGAAAATCAAGTCTAAGGCAAACTGAGCACTGATAGGTGGATCGCACAGTTCAAAGTCTTCATCCTTGTACCACTCATCAATCTTCTTTTGGAATCCATCAAAGGATATTTCTTCGTTCCATATCATACATTCACCATAAATTCTTTCTTGCAGTTGCTACCCTTACATTTATACGGCATCCGATAAATCTTTGTGGTCGGGAGAATCTTTAAGGCTTTCTTTCCGCAAAACGGACAAATTACCCATTTTGTACCATTTTCCATTTTAATTTGTGCTGAGCCGTCCCATGGTTCGGGTATATTCATATATTCGGAGAAGTCTACTCCCTCTGATTCAAGTGCTGTTTTAATGCTCATTTACCGTTGTCCTTTCTGATCAATGTCAAAATCGTCAAATAATTGTCCCCGATGTAATCTGCTTTCCATGTTTTAGAAAGATTTCCCGTTTTGTTGTATATTACGGTCGTATTCCCTGCTAGAAGCAAGCGTCTGTCTGGATAGAACCTAGTCGGGATGTTCATTCGGTGGCATTCTCCCTCGATATTGTATGTGGCGTCAAGAAAATCAATGTCCGAGCCTGAATAAACCAGTAACATATTTCTGTTTCCTCCTAGTGGACTTACGAATCATTGGTTTGCCGTGCATTTTTAAGTAATTATTTTTAATGAATGTACGTGGTATTCCGTATTTTATGCCATCGTGTAAAACGGATGTGTCAATCATAACTGCATTATATTCGGTATTTTTATGTCGATTCATTATCCCATCCCATTCCAGCTAAAATACATTCTGAAATATACGTTTTGCGTATGTTCTCTAATTCGTTAATTGTTTTTGTCATGGCTTCTGCCATTCTATTATCATAGTATGTATTCCTAATTTGTAACTTATTTTCACGCGGATTAACGCTTATCGAATCTTCTAACAACGGATAATTTTCGCCTAAGAACACTGGCATATCTCCAAATCCATTCATCGAAAGCTCATCAAGTATATTTAATAATCGGCTAACAGTAATTTGATTATCCATAATATCAACTCACCCCATGAATCTTTCTCATGTTTGCATATCGGTCAACCAAAGCGTCAAGAGCTACTGTTAGTTCGTTGATTCGGATGCAATCGGACTGGTGTCGTTCACTGTACCATTGATTACTATGCTCCGTATCAGATTGAGAAGATATCAGTGGTGGTTGCGTCTCCCAAACGCCTTTCATAACTTCTCTGGTTTTCAACTCTTCTATATATGCCATAACAGTCAAATTGGCTTTTTCGAGTTTTTCTTTGAGTTCTTTGTTTTTTGCTACAAGTCTTTTATTTTCCTTTTCCAATTCCAAATTTTTTTTGCTTTCAACACCGTTCACCTGAAATTCCTCCCGCTAAATTTTTGTAAAAATTTCCATGTCGTAGTTATCTCGAATATAATCCACGCATTCAGACAACTTTTCTTTTAAGAATGGGTCGTTTGCAATGTCTGGATGCAAGATATATAACATACAACTGTTTTCTTTTCCGTCTTTATGAAATTTCTTCCAGTCAAAAGTCATTATGAACAATGGAATCCTTGTGAGATTTTTTGTCTTATATCTTATATAGAGATTGAATATCTTTTTGAACACGAATATCCCTCCTATCTGATCGAACTTAAAATAATTTTATTCTTGCACTGTGGACAAACAATGTATTTTTGCTTGTACCCGAATCCAGATGGCATATTTGTAGCAAAATGCTTCTCTATATTTTCTTCTTTAACATCTTCTTTTTCATCGTACTGCAACAATGCTCCGCATTTTACACATTTTATTCTTTTTAATGTTCCAGGAACTAAAATTTTAATCATTTTTTTCTCTTTCCTCCCTGTGCTTCATCTGGCACTCGATCATCTTTGCTATATTCTCACGTTCCTGTTTTATTCCATGTCCCTGACGGAACAACTCGCATTCGAGGATATTTCCGCATCTGGAACACTCGTCTTTGATTTCTTTTCCTGCTATTTGCATTATTCGTCCCCATAATAAATTAAAAGGTGTTTGGCAATTTGTCTAAGTTCACTTTTTCCGTATAATCGGATTCCAGTTTTTAATCCGCGATCAATCAACCAATTTGCTACCTTTATAGGGTCTATGGGCGGTTCGTTTTCCAGCTCTTTTATAATAAGACCGCCATTATTAATAAGTTCAGACAAATCACTCATGCTTATTCTCCTCCCAACATTCACAACTATCATCCAGGCATCTAAAGTCTGCACAATGTTCACTGTCGCCATTTCAGCAGACGCCTTCGCATACTGCGTACCATTTACACGTGCAACAACATTTACATCCTTTTGTGTCCATAGCCATCTCCTTAATTAAAAAAATCCAGTGCGCCGACTTGAACGGCATAAATCTCCCAACGAGAAACACTGGAACCGAACGAAGTAAGAGAAAAAAATTCCAATGATTGCAGTTCATTGGAATCGGAAAGGCAGGAATCGAACCTGCGGCACATAGCTTACAATGCCATTGCTCTACCACTGAGCTACATTCCGTACCGCCTATAACGGCCAGTTCTCTGAAAAGAAACTGGGTTGATTCCCACATCACATGCTTTCGGACCGGATGAAAATATCCAGATAAGCATTAACCTTTCCATCGTAAAACACATGAACTAGATGGTTCTTTTAGAATTGCCGACTATCACTTCTCACGGCCCGTGGTCTCATCTCTCTAAAAAGTTTTTTACGCAAACGCCTAGTGAGTTGTACGTTTACGCTCATGCGTAAATCCACCTGAGACATAGACCGCCTGTATACAAACAGCTTAACTCTAAGCGGATTAAAGCGGAACGCCCGGAATCGAACCGGAGACCAGAGCGCGACTCTGTCAGTTTGCCACTAGCGTACATTCCACATAACCCGGAAACCCCGGGTTAGCAATATGTTTATCGTGTTATGCTTTCCACTAGGCAATTTCCTGCAACTTGGACTATCGTATTTTTGCCAACCTGACGGCTTTTTGGTAACCGTGGTATGCTCCACGGAGTTGTTTCGAAATTGGATATTTACGTCTTTATAGACAACGACAAAACCTTTTGATGTCTCTTAAAAACTTCCTGTCCTCAACGTGCACCTATTGACGACAATTTAACTCAGAGACTGTGCCGAACGGGGAATTATCTTCATCGAACAGGCTGTGCCGTTACACACCTTTCATAAAAATAATCCACATACACTCATTCAGCAGTTTTTTCTGTCCATAAAACGGATAGACAGCATATGGAAGAAATGGAAACTACAGGACTCGAACCTGTGACTTGTCGGTTATGAGCCGACCGTTCTGCCAACTGAACTAAGTTTCCTGAGCAGAGGGCTATTGCAGTTCAAGAGTAACTTCCTCTGCTGTTGCGATTCTTGCCCTCGCAGTCGCAACAAAGGGTCTAAATGCTGTTCTGCATAAGCAGAGTCCAACCGGGGCGTTTGAAGCCCCTTTAATCATCCCCGTTGGGATAGATGGAACCAATTCGGAGGGGAACTATATCATGGCTAAACAATATAGTCCGACTGGGCTAGCGGGATTCGAACCCGCGAATACAGCAGTCAAAGTGCTGTTCCTTACCGCTTGGAGATAGCCCATTATTTGTCCGGGATTTTACCCGGACTCGTGATAGAGTGATATATTTTATAAAATTTTAGAAAGCATCATGTCTATATTTGTACCGTTAAGTCCGCGCCAGTTACTTTGCAATGGGCGGGAAAAGTTATTCTCCATTAGGTTTCACCAACGCAGACCTAAGCTACTCTGGATGCCTCGACCTGTCAGATTCAAAGGCTTTCCCGAACCTGAGAACGACGGGCTTCTGCTTTTCTTGTATTTTCACCCATTCAATCAGTATGATGAACAGGGGAATTTGTATTGTGAATGCTAACCACATTGGGTTCTCCTTATAATCTAAAAATCACAACTGCATTAACTGCAAAACATATTTCCATTAATATAAATACTGCCGTTGCTATTGGATTGTTTTTCTTTTCGGTTTCGTCCTGTGATATAAGAAATGCTAAAACCAATGTGAAAAATGCAATATCCAACATGACTGCTACGAATTTTGCAAGAATCATTCCTTCTATTCCTCTCCGATCATAAAATCAAGAATCTTACCGGCGGTCTCGTCTTCTGGCTCGAATGGCAGGCCGCATGTACAGTACTTCTCAATCGCTGTTTTAAGGCTTGCTTTGAAACCATTGTAAACTTCTCCGTGTATCAGAAGTTCGTGTCTTAAAACGGCTACTGCATCGGTCACGGATTCTGGTGTGAATCGAAATCGGATATCTCCAACCATTTCTATATCCGGCAGACCGAACATTTCAAACTCAAATGTCGGAACTTCATCGACATCAACATGGAAGTCAACCGATTTTACTCTTGGGATTTCTTTTCCATCAACTACGCATCTGGTTCCACACCAACCACTTCCATCGGGATTAAATATCTTTACTTTTGGAGCATTAGTACTGTTCATTCTTCAAGTCCTCCATTTCCTTTACGCTGATTCCGACTATCCTGGCGCTATCTTTGCTGTCTGTGGCTTTGAAATGTGCTTTAGGATGCTGCGGGTACATAAACTCGAACATGAGGTAATTTGCTGCATCCACGAGATATTCTGTGTTGCCGGTGGAATTGTATTTCTCAATACATCGTTCCATGGATGGGAGTGCTTGCACATTCCCGGTTTTAAAATTCTTCCTGGCAGGACCGTATTTATGATAGCTTACCTCGACTCGATTCTTACGAAGTTCATCAAAGCGTTCACTGTATTCTTCTGACATATAAAAACCTCTTTTTTATTTTTTTGAGAAAAATTGAGTCGGCGTTTTTCCTATCTCCTTCGGAAATATTGTTCCAACGCTTCTCTGGTGATCTGCGATACGCTTTTGCCGGTTCGGTTCTTTTCGGCTATGAGCTTTCGCTCTAGCTGTCCTGTGAGACGGATTCTGATTGATTCGCCCTGAGGGTTATTCTTTTTCATAGGCAGTGTCCATTTTTACTGAAAGGATTGGTTTGTCATCAGTTTTTGCTAAAAGCGTAATCCCTTTGCCTTCTTTCCAAGGTGATGTGACTATCTGAATATTAGAAACGCCAGTTTCGCTGCAGATATTCAGTAACTGTCTAGCAATATCCATCAGCCCTGACCGAAGATATCCATCGTTGTTTAATATTTTCTCCATCTTGTTCCTACCCTTCTGTGAATGTAAATGGTTATCATAAATCATTTATTGCTTTTAATTTCTGATTAGCAATTTCAACCTGAGAAGCAAGTACGCTAAGCGACACGTCTCTTATAAATGATTCTTCTAACGCCATGTTTTCTCTCTGAAACAACATCGGAGCTGTAAGCACATAAATTTCAATATTCAAATCACGGAGTCGTCTCCATGTTTCTTCGATTTCATCCTTGGTATTTCCAATATCATCAACTCCGCAAATAATCAAAGAATCACCATTTCTCATGTTTTCGCAAAGATGTTCGAAATTATTATTTTCATCTATTGAGTCGCAAGCAAATGTGTCAATTTTTTCATTCAAAAGCATCTTTTTCTTTGCAAGCAATGGAAACCAAATGCCTGACTCTTTTGCATATCCTATTTTCATATTTATACCTGCCTTTCTGATATCGCCTTGTTGTTTATGGCAGAGAAACCATTAAGGCTTATGGCTTTCGTGTTGCAATCACTATCCCTGCCATGGTGAACTCTTTTTTTGTTTTTTTCGGAATTTTAAAGCCTTGCTGTTAGAAGAGGCTTTTTTAATTTTTCGGGAACTCGGAGTACTCACTCGGCGCGTATTGGGCTTTATATAGACCCCTCCCGGTGTCCCCTGCCGGACGCTACCAGGGAAGCCCGCCGCCCCATGGGTTCCCGCTTCCTTGGTTTAACGCTGACTTTTAATGGCCTGCGGCAGTGGTCAAGGGAATGTGTGATAACGGTTATTCAGCCAGAACATATGTATCTATGGAACAAACTTCAGTTTTCTTTATAGATCGGTGTACATATTAAACAAACACAGTCATTTTATATTGTGCATGTTATACAATTTACACTATTCAGGCTATTTCCATGCTCTTTTGTCCGCCCTCTGCGTACTTTTTAGGGTCTCTGATCTGTTACAGCTCCGGCTTTTCCATCTCTGGAAGCTCCAGCGCCGCCCTGTGTTTATCTGCGATCTGCTGCGCTGTCTGGTGTGGTATGCCGTCCTGCTGTGCTGTCTGCACTGGTGCCGTCTCTGCCATACCGTAAGCTGCTTTTGCAACAAAAATCAAGTTGGCATTTGTGCCGGGCTGGTTGTTCAATCTATTGACTGTACAATTCTTGCAGATATCGAACCATTTTTTAACCGTGTCGCCGTGTGATGTGCTTGCCCTATACTGTCCATTAGACCATTTAGTGAACGTTCTGCGCTCTATTCCTACCAAAAAGCTAAATACTTCTAACGTTGGTAACACTCCGTATTTAGTACATATTCTCACATATACACTAAATATATTATCTAATAATTCTATATCCTCTGTACCTGGTTTCGGTATTCTATCAGCAATATAAAAGATCATATCTACAAAACTATCAGCAACAACAGCTTTATATTCTTTCTGTGTGTCAAATTCTTCTGGAGATACTTGTAACACAGTGTTTATATATTCATCCACAAGTCTATATATATCATTCTCATACACTTCTATCCCCTGTTCTGTTACTGTTGTATTACTCTTTTTCACTGTATCACCTCCAAAAATTGAAATAAAAAAAGACGACAAAAACACGCTTGCAGATACACTCTGGGACCTTTCTAAATCCCTTTCTTCTTTCCGATCTGCTACGGTTTTAATCGTCTTAAATAGTCTTAATTATCATTATTGCCTTTCGGCTTATTCAGTTGTTAATTCTGTTTTATCATACTTTTATATCACTGTCAACAGTCTATTTAATTTTATTTTTACCGTTACATTACTCTTATTAACTCTATATATCTATACGGTACTGTATAGTATGTATATTAATAAACTCTAGGTCTTTAGAATCTTGGAGGGGATTATAAATACAGTTATTATATATTTATACATCTTGTAATACGGTCATTTTCCGGCATATATCGCACAAAAAGCCAGACCTTCCGGCACCTTGTCCGGCGTGATCTGGCCTGCTAAATTCTTATTCTTTTCGCGCTCTGGCTACCGCTCCCCTCCTGAGTTCCGTCGCCTGTCGTTGATTTTATTTTATCCACATCTTTTTTAAAAATCAAGTCCCAAAATAAAAAAATTTTTGCTTGACAACTTCGACAGTTTTATGATAAATGTATTTTAACAACTTCGGCGGCGGGGTTGTTCCCCCGCACTTATTACGCCGCCAGAATAAGAAAACAAAAGCCCCCGGGATTATCTCTCAGGGGCTTATTTTGCGTCTTTCCAAAATGGAAATATTAAAATTTGCACTTATTCAGTACTATTTCAAGTTTACATTCAATTACCTCAGTAATTGTTGTCTAAATAATACTATAGATCAGATGAAAAAACAAGGATTGTTTAAATTATCACAATCTGTAATTACTTTCATTCCTCGATCTAAATATTTCACGCGAACATCATTAAATCTTCGCTTTCGCTTATCAATTACATAGTCTTTGTGAATTGTGTAAACAGTTCCGGGTGTTTCTACCGTAGCCGGTGTATAAATGCACATATCAAGCGTCATTTCTTGTGCTGGCAAAACGTTAACAACCTGCACTCCGTCAATTCTTATCAAGTCCTCATGTCGTCCCAGGCTTGGGAATGTCCGCGGGTTCAGAATCTTTCTACAAATCACATCAACTTCTTTCTGATTTTCCGGCATAACATGCAATCTCAGGTCCAGATCAGACACCACGCTTTCATAAATCGGTGTATTAACCCAGCCCACAAACGAATCCCCAGATTTTACCCTGACTGGAAAACGCTGCTTAAATTCCTCCGTTTCTGATCCTGCGACAGCTCCGCCGCGCCACCTCATACAGATTTCCGGCTTATTTATGACTCCATTGCCGGATACGGACATCTTCATATCATGCCAACTGTCCCACCTGCAAAGAAAATGAACCATCCCAGCAACTGTAGAAAAAGGCGGAAGCGGGTACGTTTCGCCCCGCTTGCCGTTCCATCCCGGTATTGAAAACCGGGCGGTATCCATATGCCCTTGTATCATTACTGCTTTCATGCGTTCATTTCCTTGTCTGCTCGGAATCCTTCAAGAATATCGTCATACAGACTTTCGGGTATTTCTTCCTCCATCAGTGGCTTTCTTTCTTCAAGTTCTGAGTCGAGGCTTGCATCGATGTCTGCAAGCGCCTGTTCTCTGTTGAATCCCATTTCTACAGCTGCATTCAATAAGTCAATTGTTTTCTTCATTTTCATTTTCCTCCCTTATCTGTTCTTCATATTTTTTTATGAGCCATTCCGGGACCGGTTCGTCTCCGTCCTCGCCATTGTATTTGATCGGGTCAATGTTGTTCGTGAAACACCATTCCCAGCTGTTATAATCGTCGCCGTCTTTTGACACGATGTAAAATATATCGTATTCGCTGTCCACAAATGCCATTGTATCTGTTGCGTTCATCGTATATAACATGATATACATGTTTCTCCTGTATGCGTACGCCATTTCTAGCGGAGAATCTTCGCCACTCAGAAATCCCATAAACATTTTAACGTCGTATGAATCTTTCGATAATTTGTTATAATAATCGTAGACTTTTTCATCCCATCCGTCCGGGAAAAGTTTACGATTTTTTATTTCCTCGTTATCTTCTTTAGCCATTTTGTAAATGGTTTCAAGTTTTACTCTCTTAATCATTTTCTTACCTCCGGTTTATTTCCAGCGCTTTACAATGTCCCCATCGTAATGATCTGGTGCGCCTTCGTCTGGGTTGACGCTTTCCAGAACGTAAAACTCCGTCCTGTGTTTCCGACTTATTTTTTTAAAGCATTATATAGGACTCTCCGTCTCCGTCATACTCGTTAGCTGCCTCTTCTGCCTCTTCCAGGCTGGAATAAACACCAATTGTTTCATAACTTGGTGTTTCGACAACTTCGATTTTCATTGGAGTTGTCTCTAACGTGTCTATAAAGCCCGTCTGCACGAACTCGTTTTCGTCCTCGTCAAACTCGAACTCATTTTCCTCAATCGCATACTCCTCAACTGAGTAAAACGTCATATTGTGATTTTCAAACTTGCTGACGCTTGTCTTGCGTTTTGCAAGTTCCTTTTTAGCCTCTTCCAGATCGTCAAACGTTTTTATGTATTCGGGATCCGGATCCAAAGCTGTACATCCTTCTTTAATCTCCTTTCTATTTTGGCGGTTAAATTCTGCCGTTCTTTTCACCAAATCATATTTTATCATGTTCCTATTCCTCCTCTTCCATATCAAGCCAAATTTCACACTGTTCGCCGTCCTCCTCGTAGCTGACAACCTCGCCAGCTTCCAGGCGTTCCCGCCAGTCTTCCGGGTAGTTTTCCGGGATGTAAATACAGTTTCCCGGAAAGAACTGGTTGTTGCGTTTCTCATTAACTAAATATTCCATTTTGCCCTCCTTACGTCCTCTGCTTTACATTGTTTTTAATCAATCCCGGTAACCTTAACCCGGGCCTGTAAAATGTCCTCCGCAGATTCCAGAGCCTCGAAATCCACGATATACTCCTCACCATCCTGATATACGGCGATTGCTCCAGACTCTAACAGCTCTTCGCCGTCTCCGTTTCCATCCCAGAGCTGGCCGAAGAAATATTCTTTACCGGCTTCAATTGTATCCTCTGTTCCGAGGATATATGCCAATGTGTTTAATTTCATTTCTTTCCCTCCGTTCCGCCCCCTCCTGGGGCTGCGTGATTGGTTTTTTTAATTCATGATCGGGACGATTTCTCGCCCCTCTGGTTGTTTGTTTACCTGCAATTATTTGCTATTTTTACATCATAGCAATAATGTTTTCCGTATTTTTCAAAATATGCGTCTTTTAAATTCTCATCTGTCCCAAGCTCGAACGCTATATCATTGCAAATATATGCTGCAATATCAAGAGTATTTTTATAATATCCAACATCATTTTTGTTATATAACTTAAAACCAGCTTTTGCCAATGTGAACATGTAAATTTTTTCGCAAAAATCCAATTTACTTTTTGCAACTTCTTCGTTGTAAAATTTGTGAAGCACTAGAAAAGTAAATTCGTCTTCTTTGTCTTCATTAATTTCTTTTACGTTATGAGTGCCGTTTTGAATCCCTGTTTTATGTTGTAATGCTCTCTTTTTAATATTCGTGCTTTGCCCAACATACGCCATCATTTTTGTTCTGTTGACAACTGCATATATTCCAGCCTTATTATATTGTGGAATATAAAATTTTTCTAAGTTTGCCATACTGTAACCACTTCCTTTCTATGGTTACAGTATAATCTATTATCGTGTATTTGTCAATAGTCTATTATAATGTATTTTATTTACTTTTATATTCCATAATGTCAGCTGGTTGACAATTCAATAATTTGCATAATGAACAAATAACTTCACAAGTTACATTTTCATTCTTTGTTAGCTTCGCCACTGTATTAGAATGCAAACCATTGTTCTTTAACCACTGTTTATTAAGTTCTTTCTTTTTTAATACGTTCCATAGCTTAGAAAAGTCAATATATCCATTCTTTCCATAATCGGCCATTGTTTTTCACCTCCTTATTTATAGATATATGATAATAGATTTTTGGTATTTAGTCAATGTCTATTTTTATGTACTATTTGCACAAAAACAAGCTGTATTATATAATCTATTTTCGTGTATCTTGTGTATTTACTTTTAGTCTATTATCGTGTATTATATAACCATCAACAGAGAACAAACAACCCGGACGCAGAGCCGGGAGAACGGAGCAAAAATGAGAAAATTTGTTTTGGTTTACCAGCTGAAAATTAATTATGAAATCACTTCAAAAGTGGTAGAAGCTCGCAGCGTTTCCAAAGCGTGGGAACGTCTGGAGGAGATCGAAACCCGGCGCATAATCGCCAGTATAAACGCGTGGGAGGTGTAAAGGATGAGATATAACATCTATCTGGGCCAGATCGAAAAAGCCCGCACAAAAAGAAAATTAGAAAAGCTCCTGGAGCTGATCGGGAGCGACTTCGCCGGGATTAATTCCCGACAGTATGAGGAATTAAAGTTTTTGATTCTTTATAAAATGTCAGCATAAAAAAGGGCTCCAGAAAGCCCGGAGCCCTAGATATAATTATTAAAATACCAGCAAAAATAGAATATCACAGAAAAGGGGAAAAATCAATGGCAAACAAATATTTGAATAGATTAAATTGGGCGGTGTTTACAATGATTGACCGCACCACACAGGACGACAAGAAAAGCAAAATAACAGTTTCCGGATTGCTTAGTTATCCAGAGAACGCGGAAAACTTTATAAAAACGCTTCCGGCTGAGCATAAGTGGTACATGCTCGACACTGACCGCCTGGAACGGTTCGAAGAATTTTATAATTACGTTCAGGACATAAATGAAAAATATGGGGATTACGCAATATTCCATATTAATGACGGCGGTTTTACCGTTGATGAATTAAATTGTTTTCGCTCTATCCTTGATCTTTGGACAGATGCAAAAATCAAATAATTTCTTCCGGCGGCGGTCAAGCCGTAGCCCCAACGCAACCGCCGGATTTCAAAAAAAATAAAAAAGAGAGGTAAATGAACTATGAAAAACACAATGTTTTTAGCTCCTGAACAGGAGCAGAAAATAAAAGATGCGATGCTGGCACTCGACAGCCTGACATATAACACAATGTGTTATGGCTGCAAAGCACTTCACAAAACTTGTGGCGGAACCACAAGCAAGTTTTACGGCGGTTGTATTTACAGGGAGCCAAACGGATTAAATGCAATATTTGGCTTCGCTCGATTTGTCCCGGAACTTATCAAAAATGAGGATTTTTCATCATATGATGAGTTTCTGGAAGAACTGAGAAACAACCGCGCCGGCGTTGTTGATTGGCTCGAATCCCGGGCACGCGGCGAACACTTCAAAAATGAAGTGCTGACCGATAAATATATTACAGCTTGCAAAAAAATTTTAAACATTTTAAAGGAGATACAACAGCTATGACGCAGAAAGAATTAAAAGAAATGTACATGAATATTATTAAAACAGAGGTATGGGAAGATGAATATATGCAGAACTTTGCAAAGAAAAATTGTGCTTACGTGGTTCAATTTTCAAATGGAGATATCGCAGATATTGAAAAACCATCTATAAAAAAGGACTTCTGTTTTGGTGCTGGCTCTTATGGTACTTGCACCAACGAAGAAATGAAAGACGCCGAAGACATGGCAGCATTAGCCCGAAAAAGCGAGCAATATTTTAAAGAACAAAATCTAAAAAAGATTGATTCTGATATAGAGGATCTCAAAAAATGTTTGAGCGGTTATGAATACGAGTGTTATACATATACTCATTATATGGGGCAACCAGACAACAGCAAATTAAAGGCTTTTACGGTGGTAAGAACCGGATATAATCCAGAATTTACCCCGATGCGTTGGATTAATTGCAAGGATATAAAAAAGCTGGGTGCGGACGATATCCAGAAAATTATTGACGGCTTTAAAGAAGTCAGAAAAGCATTTGAAAAACGGATTGACACATATTTGAAAAGATACGGAACAACAAAAGTAAATTCTTGGTCGTATATCTGCGATTAACAGGCCGGCAAGCGTACCGGGGAGCATTTCCCCGGCGGCCTTTTAAAATAAAATCAGGAGGAAAATAAAATGATTAAAATTGACATGTGGTACGATGACAAAAAGGAACAGGCAACCGGGCTTGATATTTGGTTTAATGATCTCGGCTGTTTTTATTCTGGAAATATCAAGATTTTTGGCAAGACCGTGGGTGACTATTACGCAGACAGCGTTCAGGAAATTTGCGAAGCGTTTCCGCACCTGGAAAAGAAAATAAATGATTGCTTGAATTAAATAAACAATTCCGGGCGGGGCTTTCCCGCCTGTTTTTCTAACCAGAAAGGGGCTTTTATATGATAGATAGAATTATAAAACCATCGTCGAAACAGACTATTGACGCCATAAAAAGCGGGGATTTTTCCGAAGTTGATAAAATTAAAGAATCGGCAGAAAAGGACGCTAGACACGTGTTTAATGCGGTTGCTTCCGGTTCCGTCCCGCTGATCTGGTACGACTTGCCGCCGGTGCGGTGTCAGTCTGGGGCGGTGTCTTTTATGCGGTATGCGCTGCATAAATCCACGAAAAAACCGGGATATTTACAACTTTCCTGTATGGAGATCAAAAACGGCTGCATGATTCCAACATCAGACCGTCAATACAATATCGCTGACGGCGGCTTTTCTGAGTTCTTCCGGGACTTTCCCCAGATTGCAAATATAAACTATTTAGAGCAGTAAAACCGCTGCTCTTTTCTGGTGTCCTGCATCCGCTCCGGGCGGCGGTGGTTCGTGACCTGTGCCAGGACTTCACCGGGGCTTGTTTCCCGGTGTGATGTGCATTGACAATTATATATAGTTGTATTGGCTTCTGTTCGACGTTTTAACGGCTTTTAGCGTGATTCTGATATATTTTATCGTAAGTATATAAAAGCGTCTTAAATCTTCGAATATCAAATTGCTAACAGGGATTGACGGCAGAGTGCAACGGGGTTATTATTATTTTGTATAGTTGCGCGGACGCTTCGCCCGGTCTGGTCTTTATGCTTCCGGACTGTGCGAAGCTATGCGGGCTTTGTTTGTGATCGCTCCGGCGGTCTTATTTCTGTACGCTTTTAGGCGTTTTGCTTGGGCGGTTGCACCTTAAATGCTCATATAACGCCGTATTTGGCTTTTTAAGCGAGTTTTATGTAATTCCTGTATATTTTACCAATGACGCGTAAAAGCGCTTTTAAACACATTTTACAACGTTGCACTAGAATTAGCTTTGGTTCTGGCGCTGGCTTTACGCTTCCGCAGCTGCTCCCGGCCTGCTTCCGGGTTATCCCCGGCGGGTTGTGCTGTTGGCTCCGGTTTACCAGATCATGCAGGGTGGCGGGGCTTCCGCGGGTTCCTAGCGACGGCCCGTTACTGATCGGCTGGCGTTTTCCGGGACCATCCCGGGGCGGGATAAGGAAACTAAGGGAAAGCACGACAAGTTAGAAGCAGAATCAAAACCGGTACTGTTTGAACTGGGAAAATCTGAAAAAAATCGCAGAAATCTGAAACTAATTCAGACCTGCGACTTTTTATTTTTTGTGCATTCTGTATATAATTTTCTATAACGTAGCTCGGCGTGATGTAAATTTTTCACTTCATCACATTCAATTCATCTTTTCCAGTCATGTTTCTTCGCCCCACAATACTGAAAAGTCTGCTTCGGCGCTTCTTCTGCCGACCGGTTTCTTTGTTCCTTCGTTTTGCTGATCCGCTACTGACTGTTCCCATGGTCCTTCCTTTCTGAACATCTCCTTCATGTTCTGGCTCCGTGAATTGAGGTTTATTATTGGCACATCCACATTAAGTTCGTCCGGTACGATGCCAACGATCACAACCTTTGTCGGCTCTATTGCGTCAAGCATTTCTTTAAAATTCTCGCAAAATTCCATTCTGGCAGACTTAGACCGTACTCTCCCATTGGTGCAACATGATACAGTGCTCCTGTGCGGCGTACCATCGAAAATCCAAGGCATTTCTTTTGGACTGATAACATTTACCGATGGTATGATATTAACGCCTAAAATCGCAAAATAGAAGCCTAGAGCATGATTCCTGTATAGGTTGTATATATTTAGTGCTGTTGGCATTCCAGACGCGATCGTGAAATCTGGGCTGCAAACTGAATGAAAGCATTTCAGATGCTCAATGTACTGGTCTGGCTGATTCCATACCTGTAAGAAACACTTGTCGTCAATATAAAAATTCACCGTCAAGTCCTTATGTCCTTTTAATGATCTGGATTTTGAAGAAACGAAGTCTATGCTTTTCTTCGGTACCAGCTGTATCGGCGGAATAACTGGTATCTGGTACGGACCATCCAACTCTGCGCCGGTTATCAGATATTCTTTCATTACATCGTATGCGGTATGTATCATACTGTATCACTCCTTTGAATACATTATACTGTATTCATTAAAAAAGTGCAAAAAAATAATCGCCTTTCAGCGATTTTATCTGAGGCTTTCTTATATCTCGCATACAAGATTCCTCCATGTCTTATTATTGAATATTTGTTTGTGTTCCCTAGGGTGTTCCCTTACGGATTCCAGAAGTCCCGAAACCCGCATAAAATCAAGGTTTTCTTAGCAGCCAGTACGGGAATCGAACGTATCTTTAAACTGCTATCTTTCCTATAAAACCAATGCTTCTAGCTTTTTTCAGGGTGTTCCTTTTTGTTCCCTAGTTGTTCCCTCTCAAAAAAACTATCTCGACACCACCATGAACTCGTTTATACTGTCCATGATTTTTTGTTTTTTCTTGAGGTCCTTTCGGTCTCTGTGGTAGTAGTTCTCGGAACACGAAATATTTGTGTGGCCCATCTGTGATGTGACCATCTGATTATCTATGCTGTGATCGAGTAATATCGTGCAATATGTTTTTCGTATTTTATGCGGTGATTTTTGAATACAGCCAGTTTTCTTGCACACTGTTCTTAACCGGTTCCTGAACGAATAAGTATTTAATCGCTTTCCATCTTTAGAAAATATATATTCGCAGAATGTCGACATATTTCTAAGTTTCTGTAATATCCATATACACCCCTGAGGAACCACTACATTTCTTACGCCTGCTTCTGTTTTCGGAAAGTCTTTCACTTCAAAAATACCTTTATGGTTTTCAAAGTGCCTTACTTCCGTTCTTCTGACTTTAATCGTACTGATATGTGGTAGCCAGTCATTCCATTTCAAAGCGCATAACTCCCCAACTCTCAGGCCGGTTACAAACATAAGCATGATGCCAAGATTTACCATGTCTTGATTATCTTTCAAGTAATCAATCATCCTGTCCATTTCAGCATCATTAAATACTTCTTCTGAATCTTCTTTGATATTTCTTTTGAAAGATTTATCGGTGACATCCAAGTCATAGAATAATTCCTGCACGTTCCAATCAATCAGCTTGTTGCGCTTCGCCCATTTTAGGGTACCTCTGGTAATTGTCTTAAGATTGCAGAAAGCTTTTGCAGTTAGATTGTGTTCGCTGATCTGTTCTTCCAGGAAGTTGCTGATATCCTCTGACTCAATGTTCTTAATTCTGCGTTCGCCCATGGTCCCAAAAAAACGATTAAAGTCCTGCTGATATCTCTGATAAGTTTGTATTGAAATCTTATTCAAATCAACCTTGCGCTGCGCCCATTCCTCGAACACGCTCTTAATCTTCGGATTCTCTGCTTTCTCACGGTGCGTCTTTACAATCAAGTCCTCTAAATCCTGTTTAGACCGGCGCTTAAACATTTTCCTCTGTCCGGTTTCGTCATAAGTCATACGAATTTTCCAATATCCGTCAGATGCCTTCCATATGCTGTCCCTGTATTCTTTTAAAATTTCTTCCCTTTTATTCATTTCAATTTGCTCTTGTATGTGAGACAAGTTGATGATACCATTCTCAATTGCATATTTCAAGTCGTCATTATTCATAAAAAATAAGGAGGAACCGGGATATCCTTTCGCTGGCCAGCGGTTCCTCGTTCCTCCTTTCTTTCACACATAATCAAAAATATTCATCTGTCCTTCCGGCATATCATCTTCAAGATTGAAGAATTTACAGGCAATAAAATTTCCATGCCAATCCCGATCACCGCCGTACATCAGACATTTTCCCCTCTTTCCGTCCCTATAAAATCTGCACTCAGAACAATTGTGCTGATACGCAGTTCCGCCGGAACGTTTATACATTTCGCTTATTGTTCTCATTTCTTTTCCTTCCAAAGGTTTAAATTCTCAAAGCTGCTCTTCTTTTTGTTCCTGTTCTTCTTTTAAAAATCCCTTTCATTACGCATTCCGTCGGTAGGCATCCTCTCATGTGATCATTGATAAGGATGTAATCGCAAGTTCCATATGATAACCCTCCAGAATTATTCTTTGAAAAATAATCACAATGCTTACATTGCTTTTCTTTTAAATTCTGAATTTCTCTGAAAGACATTTCGCCCCATGGTTTAACAACTATTTTCACTCTCTTTACCTCGCATTCCTTGTACCATCTTCATTTTCAAATGTTGTGCTATATGTTCTCTGACAGATTCTTCCGGAAACGGGATTTCGAGCGACCGTTCCAGAATCCTATTGGTGATTCTCTCATCATATTTCAGTTCTGATATCTGACAGTTGCTCGTGAATATAGTGATTTTCCTGTCGATATACCGCCCGTTGATAATGCTATAGAATCTTTCGTTAATCCATTCTTTTCCAGAATCAGCGCCGAAGTCGTCAATGATAAGGATTTCTGTTCTGGACAAATCCTCTATTAACTTTCCCTCCGTATTCCCTTTGTCTCCCCATGTGTTCTTGATCTCATCGAGGATTCTTAGAGATGTGGTAAATTTGACTGGTTTTTGGTATTTTTTCATAATTTCATTCGCCAAGCTGCATACTGTTTTGGTTTTGCCAGAACCTTTTGCATTTGAGAAAAGGTATAGCCCTATTCCTTTCTTCTGCATATCAGGAAGATTTTTAAACCAGTAATTTACCGCCTGAGCCGCCTGAGAAAATACTTTTCGGCTCTCGGCGTTCAAATATACACTTGACTTCAAATCGTTGAAATTTGAGCCTTTAAACACGTTTGGAAGCTCTGCAAATTTCAATTGATTTTCAAGGATTATTCTTTTTCTGATTCCGCAATAGCATTCCTCACAATAGGGAATACCACTTGCATCTCTTACCCATCTCCACCCGCTGTCCCCACATTCAGGGCATTCAAGCGAACGGGGTGTCCGATTCTTCTCCGTTCCATTCTCCAAGTGGGACGAGTGGTTCGACATTTCTTTGAGTTGCGTCAGTTCCATTTCGCATATCCTCCCTGTTGTGGTATTTGTTTTCGAGTATCTTTAAGAAGTTGTTTGGTTTCACGAACCATTCAAAATTTATCATAAAATCAGTTTTCTTTCCCATAAGGAAGTCACTATTTTGTATATTTTTCAGTGCTTCCATTACTTTATCCATACCGTATTCTCGGATTCTTGCTTTCAACATTTGAGTTCGCCTTGCTGTCATCCGCGCAATTGGCTGAATCCCGAACCGCTGAAGCCTATTCCACTCATCAACCACTTTCTGCACATCACCGGGCTTGACTAAATCTTTCTCACAAGAAATCTGCTCTGGAATCTCCGGCATACGTTCTTCCTCTGATAATTCTTTCTGGCGTTTTCTATGCTCTGCGACCCGTTTTCTGGTCTGCTCTCTGATTTTTTCAAGCCCGTCAATATTCTGATGCTCTTCCCATCCGGGGATTGAAAGCAACGTTCCATCTCTGGTTATCATGCCGAACTTTTCAAGAATTGTCAGTGCAAGTTCGATCACGCTCTCATCAAAGTCCAGCTCGTCAGCCAGCATTTTATTTGTATATGGAATATTCTCTGTCAGAAAAATAATCCCGTTTGAATTGCATCGTCCCGCCATCGTCAGGAGCATCATCCAGATCAGCACAATATTGTTTCCCTCTGGAAGTTTTCTGATATGCCGGATTTTTTTGTTGTCGAACATATCTATTTCTAATCGAATCCAACTCACCTTTGTCATTTAGCCACCTTCCCGTCTGGTAAGGACATTTCCGTCCTTACCGCATTGATTTTCGGATGAATTTCTCCATTAAAGAGTCCATCCAGTTTTTTGTGTGATTTTCACAGCTATCATCTTCCTCTATCAGGATACCTTCGCGGTCACACAGCCCGTTGTCGTTTTCAATACAAGTTTTGCATGTTTTATCTGCCATAATTTCTGCCTTTTTTAGAATAAATAAACTAAAAGTGTCACATAATGTATAATTTGGTCTGCCATGTAACTTATCTTGTTGTATCGTGCCTTTAAAGGGTCAATCACTATATGCATAGTCATTACAAGGGCAAGTTTCCATGAGCACCCGAACACTATATAAAAAGGAACTGAATAAAGAAAGCAATGAACCAGTAAGTGATACCAGTTTTCTCCTTTAGTTTTTGCGATAAAATCGCTTTGAAGAACATAATCTCCGATCAAGTGGCATATTATCAGTTTATATATTATTTCTATCATTTTTCCACACCCCAATCTAATTTCTGTCCACACTTATTGCAATAAAAATCTAATTTATTAAGTCCCTCGCTGTTTCAAACTGGACAGTTACCTTTTGTCGTATAGTATCTGCCGGAAAAATCAAAAATAGATTTGATATTATTTGGTTTCATTGGAATCTGCTTTTTTAATGCCTTAACTGCAACCATTCTAACTTCATGCGTACATTTACCACCATAAGCCGTGCTATCATAACTTAATTCTTTTAATGCTTCTTCTGGTTTCATATCACTCCTCCGCTCCAAACATTTTTCTCAAATTATGTTGATAACCTTTTACCATCTTTTCGAGGTTTTCATAACATGGCTTAAGTGTGCATTTTTCTTTATATCCATCACATTTAGTTCCGAACAGGATAACGTTTCTACATATACCATCTTGACTAGCGCAACATTTATTCATTCTTCATCTCCTCCAACTTCTTCTCAGCTTCTTCACGGGCGAGAAATACTGTTTCTCCAATAGAATGTGCCATAACAAAACCGAACTCAGTTTCTTTTATATGGTATGATCTCTTTTCATATTCGCATGGAATATCTTCTTTACATTTCCACTTTTGATAGCTTTTACAGTCATAATCATAAATACAATCAAAAATCGTACTTAACGTATATACTGTAGTTCCTAATGGTACTGGTAATTTCATTAATAATCCATGTTCTTCTGCTTCTTTATAAGATTTCAGTTCTTCTAACAGCTCCGCGACATCTTTCAGCCAATGCAGCTCCCCGTCTTCGAAGCAACATCCATAAGTGTTTTGATGATACGGGCAGCCAACCGCTTCCTTGTCGCTGATAGGATCTCTTAAATCCTCGCCGGCTCTACAGACAATACGTTTATACTCACCATCATTCATATGCATAAAATTTTCGTGGTCTGCATAGCAATCGCCTATAGTATCCTGGCTAGCAACGCATTTAAGTGCCTTTATCATATCGTCAAGTGTTAGTCTCTCCATCTGCTTCGCCTCCTGTAATTTTGCTAATACAAGTGTTCCAACCTCGAATCCATGCAAGACTAAGCTTACTTCTCCAATATTTCTCTTCTTTCTCCTTCGGCAATGGCTTCAATGGACATCCGTGCATCAGATCGTCGAACGAATCTGCATTAAAATTTGCACTTGCATCCTGCATCACGCACTCATCCGAGCCATTAAGGAGGGGACACTGTGCGCATGATTCTGGTGTATCTATCGCTAACACTGATTTACGCATTTACTTCACTTCCTCTCAGCATCAAGCTCAAAGTGTTATACCCCGGGCAAGTTCTGACTCCGTTCCTGGTATCTCTTAACAATGCGCAATAAGGATATAACGCCATGACCTCATATACGTGTTCCGTGGCATCCTCGCCACGATAGTCGATGTATTTGAAGCACTTTCCCGTTCTAAGAAAATATCTTGCACATACATACGCTTTTGTTCCGAATCTTACACTTGCACTACTCATTCAACTCTCCCCATCCTTCACGATTTTGATTGCAACTTCAAACGCATCAGTTTCACCCTCGAAATACTCCGATGCTTTCTGTAATGCAGCAGTTCTTGTCTTTTTTGTTTTCAACTGCTCCACAACCTTGTCCGCATCAAAAGCTGTCGGCTGTTCTTGAACAGTTGTAATTGCAAGATGTGTAAATAAATCCATCGGAGAAACATCATTTTCCGCAGCTTTCTGCTTTTCTTTATCCCAATACCATTCGCTCATTTCTTGAATTAATTTATCAGCGTCAATTAATCTGCTCATTCAACTCCACCACCTTTCACGATTTCAATAACCCTGTCTAATGTATTTCCTACATTCTCATAAGCAATATCGAGCTTTTTATCTCCTGTGTTTGCAATTGAAAACCAATACATCGCCTTTAAATCTTTTAACTGCTTCACAACTTTGTCCAAGTCAAAAACTGTCGGCTGTTCGTCAATAACTGCACCTATTGCAAAATCCATATCCGAATTTCCAAGAGAGTCAATTATTTTGTCTGCATCAATTAAACGCATTCCCATCATCCTTTCTCATCAAAATCCAAGTCAACTCTAATCAAATCTGCGCCAATTGCTGTCAATAAATCAATCAGTCTCATACTCTTCGCATTCCTCCACTTTTCAATCATTTACTATAAAATTAGCAATGCATATCACGCATGCTATAATATTAAGTGTCATAACATCCCACTTCTGATTGATTATATTCACAACAATACATGCAGCATTTGCAATGCTTAAAACTAATGCAAATATTTATTCATTATTTTCTCCCTCTGCGATATAATCTTCGCATTCCTCTGCATATTCATAACTGTCCATATCATCACATCTGCACTGACAGGAATCCTGCTTAGTACATCAGATGCAGCACTGTGTTTCACTGTCCGGACATTCTAATTTACATCTTCCCATTTAGTCCTCCTTGTAATCCTCGATCGCAGATTTAAGTCCTTCATAGAAATTAATTCTTTTTCTTAGCGTGTTTAATTCATTATCGTATTTTTTAAAAAATACTTCCTTTGCTTTTTCATAATCAGGTGCATCCAGAACAACCACTTTGCTGTATTCATTAATGAAATTACCTATTGATTCTTTTCTTATAAACGAAGCGTAGACTCTGTCAGGAAATTTAGTTGCCGGTTTATATGTCTTCGGCTTTTCTGTTACTTCACATTCTTCAAGACGAAGATTCCATTCATCTGTTTTTCTGTCGCTGTCTAAAATGTAGAAATATAATTTCATTTTGTGTCCTCCTCATCTTTCTCAATCTCATTGCAGTTAGGTTCATAAGGCTTAGGATATACAGTATATCCGCACTTCGGACATTTGATTTCCGGCGGATAGTATTCAACCCATTCCATATTTCCACCGCATTTTCTGCAACGGATGTATCTCTCTACTTTCCTTGGTTTTGTTTTGAAAAATGAAGTGTAATTATTGTTTTTCATTTCCGTTCTCCTGCTCTTTAAATTCCATCTTCAAATCGTAGACAAACTGGCAAAGTTTCTCTGCAACCTCATCCGCATTCTCTACATTTGCAAGCTGTCTAACATACTGCTTACCGCAGATAACACAAGTCAGCTTTCTGATTGTTTCCCAGACCTGCCATGAGATAATGGTGGAATCAAAAGCATCTGCCATAAAAGAATATCTTCCATTTCCATTCTCATCTCTGAACCATTTTTCTCTTGGTACCTTTAATGTGGCTGCGACATCTTCTCTGATAAGACACCCTTTGTATTTTTCATCCATACGTTTTTCCAGTTCGTCCAGAAGTTCTTTCTTTTCCTGCTCTGTCATTACGTCCTCACTTTCCATATCTTTTCAAAACTTCTACAACTGCATTAATATGTTCTGACAGTGTATCTAAATCTTCGTCTTTAATTACTCTCAGCCCACGGCTCGACTTAAAATCTTCAATGGCATATACACCATCTCTGATCTCCTTGAATTTCTTTGCCATTTCACTTTCTTTTATGGCTTCGGAATCATATTTATAAAATGTCTCACATCTATCGTGTTCTCCGAACTTGTCGGTTTCGATTTTGGTTCGTTTAGGAGTTATGCGAATGATCTTTGCCGGATACACCATGACGTGTCTAAAACTTATTCCCCATCCACACCGTACTTCCCTTGCAACTCCAACCACATCTCCGACTTTTAAATCATCTTTATTTATCGGGTTTAATTTTGCTATTACCATCCTCTTGTTATCCTCACTTTCCTCATGTAAGCAACTGGCACGCTATTGCGCAGTCCTCCATGATTGATTTATCCAAATGCTACCTGTCCGTTATTCTCCGGGATTCTTTAATACAATCCCTAACTCTTCTTTAATAGCGTCTACATAATCAATCCATTCTGCCAGACCGTCATTGATGTAATCAGATGCCCGGTCAAGGCCATTTCTAAATCTCTGACAGCGTTTCTCGCCAAAACCGAAATCATCATGCAGAACGGCAATCGACAATATTACGAACGAATCCGCTATAACCTCTTTTATTTTCTCTGAAGCTTTATCAAGGTCTTTTACTGCCAGAGAGGTATGTATCCCGGTCACACCCCGGAACTTGCATTCCTGTTCGAGGGCTTCAATCCCGCCCTGTTTGACAATTCGTCTGGCAAGGTCAAGCCCGTCTTCCCTGCCTCGTTCATATTCACGCATTTTATTCATTGTGTTAGACCTCCGCTCTTTTTTAGTTTTCCCATCCAACAGCCCTCCTTATCTTCTGAGTCAGAATGTCAAATTCCATCAACATCCTGCGATCATTCTTGTTTGAGTATGCGATTGTTTGCTGTCCATCATATATGACCGCATATCTTCCGTTAATGTCATATGCCCCGCTGATTGCCTGCGATATCTGACTTCTTGTCTTTCCTGTCAATTCTGATATTTCAGCAAGCGTCAGCTCCCCGATATATTTTGAACCGTCGTATACGTCATACAGTTTCATGTTTCTTTACTCCTATCAGTTCGTATGTCCTGTGCGAACCAGTTCCGTAAAATACGATCAATCCATCGTCCTCAAACTGCCTTAGATGCCTTTGAACGGCTGTCATGCTAATTTCCAGTTCATCAGATATAATTCTTGTCGGCGGTGTGCCTTTATGCGATTTTGAGTATTTCAAAATAAAATAATAAATATCCCGGCGGTTCTGCTTCCATTCCATATGTTTCCGATGTCTAAAATTATCCATTTTTACGATTCCTTTATAAAAAATCTTCTATGCTTATCTGACTGTTTTCCTCAAAAACAAGCATTTCTTCTTTTGCTCTCTTAAAGAAATTTCTATCAATTTCAAAGCCGAAAGCATTTCTTCCTATTTCATGTGCAGCTCTTAACGTTGTCCCACTTCCGCAACATGGGTCTATTACTACATCTCCGGGATCAGTAAACGTTTCAATCAATCTTTTTAAAAGTTTGACTGGCTTTTGTGCCGGATGAATTTTAGGAATATCTTTTCCATCTTTCTCCCAATCGAACCAGTTAAAAACCATGTGCCCTGTACCTCTGATTGTTTTTCCGTTTTCGTCAGTCTGAACGCCGTTCCTAAACTTAGGAAGCCTGTCTCTGTAAAACAATAATGCGTATTCCGTAGCTCCAACCACACGCATATTCGCCTTTAATACTTGAGGGCTGTAATTTTTTATGAAAACAAGCGGGATATAATGTACAAAACCATGTTTTTCAGCAGCTTTAATCAATGTTTGTGTTTGTTCAAACGAGCAAAATACAATCATGCATGGAGAATTGCTACTTCTTCCTCTTGGCACAGGTGTTGTATCTTCTTTTTTTAACATTCTTGAGCAAAAGTGAAAGTATTCATATAAGTTAAAATTAAAATCTGAATTAAAGGCAGCTTTTCCTGCTAGTTTACTTTCACCATTTTTATTATCCCCCCCTACATACCACATAGGGTTGCTCCCGTAAAAATTATTTGCTACATTATACGGAACATCAGCTATAACAAGCTGTGCTCTTGGAATTGCATATTTCTTGTAATTTTGCATTGAGTCTCTGTATATTTCGCATTTTAATTTCATATTTCAAAGAAGCCCGGTGCACCCTTGCGTCACATGAAGGCAAGCTCCTTTCATTTTTTATTCGTACGTTTTCTCATCAATCAGGTTCTGGAACTTTTCAAAAGCCCGGATTGATACTTTGTTACCCTGCTTCTCTGGTTTCAGCGAAACTTGCAAGTGTGTGTCTATGATGTGTGACAGCTCTCTGGCGAGGGATTTCTTGCCCTGCTTCAAACCATCGTAATAACCTTTTGCCGGTCTGTACTCATCAATCTGCTTCTTACCTGCTCCCTGAGAGCCACCAGTCTTGTTTCTGAGCTGATATCCTTGATCTGCAAGCCATCTGATATAATACTGTTCCTTTTCGTCAAGTTCTGATTCTGGACAATTAATATGCACTACACGCCAACCATATGGATTTTTTTCTGAATATAATCCATGTTTTTTCAAGCTAAGATCAATGTGCTGTTGATGCCCTGTGCTATGTTGACATAATCTGGTAATTAGTTTCTTTGCCTGGCCTGCATACCCAAACTTAAAACCGTCTTCATCAATTCTTGTCAAAATGTAGATTCCGGGATTGTCGTTCAGATGCGGGTCAATTTTTAACCACCTCTTACGGTTCTCGGCTTCAATTGCCTTAGCTTTTACAAAATTTTTATAGTTACTATTCAAAAACTTATCACCTCGATTCATTTTCGGTGTGTTTTTGATACCATTATGATACCACCTAGATACCTATATTGCAAGATAAAAATGATACCACTTTGGTACCTGATTGACACCGACAAGCAAAAATGCTACAATGTTCTAAAAACAAGGGAGGGATTTCACATGACCGTCAAGTCTGATAAGACCAGAACTAACATCACGTTCCCGATACAGCTTAAAGAACAGCTTGAGCAGATTGCCAAGCAGGAGAACAGGAGCTTTAATAATCTGGTCATTACTGTTCTCCAAGATTTTGTAAAAAGTGCCGATAAATAGTCGGTGCTTTTTTTATTTAACTGTTATTCTCTCTATCATCCTCTATAGCTTTCCCAAGGCAAGCCATAACCGGTCCTGACTCAAGTAAGCATTCTCTTTCTCTGGTATTTTTACCATCATTTGAGCGCCAATCGCCAACAATGTATAGACTTGCATTCGCACTTAAAATGTCTGTGTCCATATTCCAATATTTAATGTGGATTTCGTATGCCGCATTTGCAGAGATCACATATCTGTAAATGCCTTTGGCGACTTCTTTCCAGTCTTTTAAATTTGCTGATACCATGCTTAATCCTCCACAAATGGTGGTTTCTCATCCTCGAAGAAACTTTCGTAATCAAACCATTCATCTTTAATGAAATTTCCAATAATTTTCACTGAATGTCCAAGCCCTTTCGTAGCAACTCTAACATGCTTTCCTTTCATTTCTATCAGGTCATCTACGCCAACAACGTCCATGATTCTCATAATCGCTTCAAGTCCTGCTTTTGAACCTTTAAAGTTTTCCGAGCCAAGGTAACCATGTCCTAAAACATATCCTCCGAATACAACGCCCCAGCCACCGCCAGAAAGAGCGAGGTCAAGGGTGAGTACTCCGTGATCTTTAAAATTCAATGATACATTTGTAATTTCAGCATTTCTTAATCTGTTTCCGTCGTTAATAAGTTCTTCTTCTGTCCAAATTTTCATTTCTTTCTCCTTTCAAAACGGGCATAAATTCAAATCAACATCCAGTCCCGGTCTTGCGATCTGCACCAGAACATCATCCCCGGAAACGCCCTGTATCTCTTTCTGCATCACTTCCGGATTTCCCCATCCCTCTGACAGGTGGCATAGCGTTATAGTTCTGAGCGAAGCGGTCTTGTTCACTCGGATAATCTCTTTTACAGTAGATAAGCTGCTGTGCCCCCGGACGGAGTGCTCAAACTTAAACGAATCCTGCTCCGGCGATTCGTCCAGATGATTGCATTCTATAAGGAAGTGATTTATTCTCATGTTCTTGAATGTGAACGGCAAATATGAGAAGTCTGTCGCATATATCAGCCGTCCGCATTCTTCGTGAGATATCAGGTATGCAAAGTTTGGTGTATTGTCGTGCGGGACATAGAACGGCGTTACCCGGAATGAACCTATGTCCTTTGATTTCTTTTCTGGTAAGCCGATCATCAGCTCGCCAGAGATTGTGTTTACACTCTTAACTGTCTCGTCATTGGTGTAAATTTGAATGCCGGCATTCAATATTTCTTTGTACGACTTCTTATGGTCGCCTTAATTAACCATGTTCATGACTTAATAAGCACCCCGAAACTTCTGATATCCTATAAGAAATTCCTTTCAGGATTTCCGAGTATCTACATCCGCAATCCATAAGCAAGATTTCGCCAGATTCAGATTTAAGTGCGTAGCAGTTTCCCGGCTGGCTACCTGTATTTATTATTTTCATGAACATTTCAAACCACCTCTCTTTCAAACTTCCACACAAACCCTCCGGCTGTTTTCCTTACTCTCCCCGGTTTATATTCATTTTTATTTGCAACTTGAAGTATATTTCTGGAACATATGCCAGTAATAATTGACGCTGTCATTGCATTTGGAAAAGAAGCTAAATAGTTTCCGTTCGTATCATACATATATATTGTTTTCGGGCGTTCATACTGGTTATAATGAATCATCCCCGTATCTATCTGCGGGAGCATTTTAGCAGTCTCTTTTCTATGTTCTGACGGATGCATTATTTTCAAGTTGGTAACTACGTTGTTCTGCTTATTGCCATCTATATGATGTACGTGGTATCCTTTCGGAATTTCCCCTATGAAATGTTTAGCAACTAATGTATGTATTCTAGTTGTATGACATTTATTTCTTTCGTCATATAGGTTTACCGTAAAATACCATCCGTTTTTATCCTTATTCGACATTATGTGTCCACTTGAATCTTTTCTAAAACTTTTCAGCTTCCCTGTATTTGAAATTTGGTATAATCCCTCGAAACCATTTACCCATTTCCATTCTTCTTTCATACTTTGTCATCCTTTGGAAATCTAAAAATCCCATCACCCATGCCGACAAATCTTCTATCAAGCACATCAAGTGCATCCTGCAATTTATCCTGCGTCGAGTACATTGCCATCACATACGGACTTTGCTGTATCCCTCCGGCAAATACCGCCTGTATGTAGTTGTCCGAAACAAGCAACGCTGTCATTTCATACGGAAGATTGATTTTTCCATCCTGTGATATAATCCTCATAGTTCTCACCTCTTTTTTCGAAATAGCCTTTTACCGACTCATAGTACGGGCAGTTTTCACACCGCCCGATCTGAGTCATACCGTGACCGAATTTACCGCAGTCACATCGGTCGAAATTGATGCAGTCGCCGTACATCATATGCGATCACATCTCTTCTGGCTTCATAAAATCTGGAATCTCTGTTTCCTGTTTGTCTGCTGCCGGAACTGGTTCTTTCTCGGCAGTCTTTACGACTTCTGCGACTGTTGACTGTTTAGGCTGTTCTTCGATTGCTACTGGTTCGTCTGGGATAAATTCTTCTGCGTTGGCATTCTGCTCGATTTCATAAGCAACTTCATGTTCAATAATATCCTGCTTTGGAATTTCTTCTGTGGCTTCCTCAACTTCCTGAATGAAAATATCACCATGACTATTGATAATCTGCTTTAACGCACGATTGATAACTGTTTTCTTTGCCATCTGGTCAGTAAACTTCTGGTGTGTTCCATTACCGCTTTCCTTGTAACCATAGCCCTGTGACCAAGCCTGTTTGATCTGTTTTATGTTCATTACTTCCAGATGCTTTGTTCCATCTTCCATCAGCACTACTGCATATGCCCCAAGAATCTGATCGTTGTCAATGTCCATAAAATCCTGTTCGTGAGAATCCAGAACCTTGTTTCCATCTTCGATGTGGTATTTGAACTTATCACCATCGTAGATGATCTCGGCATGGATATCTTTCATTCCATATCTTCTGGCGATTGTAATGTTTCCGAAGTAAGACCTTTGGAACTGGCACTGACCGCCGTAGGCAATGAAATAACCCTGTTTTTTCTGAACTGAAAGTCCGAGCGTTGCCATGTTCATAAGGCTGTTTGCAATGCTTGTAGCTGTGCAAGATTCCAGAATTGGCTTATTATTTCTGTCTTTTGTCTCTTTCAGAGTCAAATATGCCCCCATGAGCGCATTACTGAGGTTGTAGTCTTTTGGGAATGAAAGACCGTATTCGCATTTTTTTTCAAGCTGCTTAACCAACCCATCAATGAATGAGTTGTTGATTACGATTGCCGCCTGCTGTTCTCCTGCTGTTGCTAACTGTGTTTTGTTTGCCATAACAATTCTCCTTTTCTATATTTTTTATATATTTGCCAACACGCTATTTGCGTGATTGCATCTGTACTGTTTGTTGTTTTGTAGGTTCCCAAACCGCTCTGGATACACTTCCTGATCAGATCCTTAGTTTCGTACCTACGCTATTTTTCAGGGCTCCAAACCCAAAGCCAATGTCAAGTCCATTCTCGAACCGTTTTGTACCCATGCAAATTCACAGGTCTGTCAAACCTCAAATATTAAATTTACATGGATTCTAGTGAGTGAACACGTTCCTCACTTTGCAGGTGCAAAATCACCTGTAGCTTGATTAAGCTAAAATTATCTGTTATGCTATTAGCAAATATAGTTTGCTCTATATTTTGTGTGGAGCAGCTAGGCTGTCGCCAAACAAGTTCCTAGCTGTTCCACTTTTCTCAAATTTCCGTTACCGTCATATCCCCCTCAGAAACTTTCAAGAATATCAACTGCGCATCTGCCTTAATGCCTGCCAGACTGCTGTTATCCAGTTCTGCTGCACAGTCAACGAAAATCGGATAGCTCACGCCATAAAACTTCTGCAAGCCGTCCATGATGGCAATTTTTCCTTTCATCATCAGGGCTGTATTGGCGTTCCCAATCAGTTTCTTCCAGTCGCCGTCCTTGTCCTGCACGTACCAGATGCAAGCATCTACTACTTCACCATTTTTCTGCGTATCAAATAACTTCACCTTAACACCGTCAAAATACTGGTTTACCGCATCTTCAAGGGCTGTATTCTTTGCCATACTCAGTGATTTCAATTCGTCCAGAATCATCTGTGCATCAGCTTTCTTCTGTGCATACTGTTTCTGGCTTTCCTGAAGCTTCTCGATCTGTTCGTCGATTCGGACGTTGTTGTTGGCTTCTCCGATTCTCTGATTGACTGCTGCCAATTCCTGTTTTTTGTCGGATAACTGCTCTGAAAGCTGTTTCTTCGCTTCTTCTCCATTGTCCAGAGAATTAAGCTCCTGCTGTTTCTCTTTGATTGATGCAAGAATCTGCTGATATTCGGCATTTCCTGAGAAGTCTGGTTCTGTCGGTATGGCTTCCAGATTCTTGTTTTCTGCATCCAGAGAAGTTTTGATCTGTTCTAATTCCCCTGTCAGCTTGGAAATCTCGGATGTAAGAGTTTCTTCCTGCTTATGCGCTTCTTTCATATCGACAGACGCTTTGTTTCCAGCCTGAATAACTTCATCAAGTTTGCGTTTCTTGTCCTGTTCCCATTCTTCCTTAGCCTTTAACTGCTGATTGATTCTTTCCTGCTTTTTCTGTTCAAATCTGCTCTTTAACTGCTCAATCTGCTCTGGCGGAAGATTCTGACCACAAGTCGGGCAAATGGTCTCTGCATCCTTGAATGTCTCAGATTCAATGTTGTCCAGAGCTGTGTTGTCCCATTCTGTATCTTTGATTTTGGGATACTGTGTTCTGGCGTTCTGTAACTTTTCGAGAAGTTCTTTCTTCTGCGCTCTCAGAATTACCAAAGCAGAAGTCTCCCTGTTTAATTCGGCTGCTTTCAGATTTCTTTCTGTCCGCAACTCATTGATTTTAATTTGAATTGCAGTTTTCCTTGTCGAGATTTCTTCATGTGCTTTTGACTCGAAAGAATATTTTCTAACACCTAAATCTGAAAGTTCTGCTCTGAGTTTGCTGCTACGCTCGTTTCCTGACTGTGCAATCTGCGTTTCAAGGTCAGAAATCTGTTCCTGCAAGGCATTCTTCTGCAATTCCAATTCAGCGGTATCAGCATCAACTTTCGACTGCTCCATGCCGATAATCTGGTTTGGAATGGCTTTTAGTTGTTCTTCTGCCTTTTTCAGTGTTGCACTGTTCATGGCTTTGATTTCGTCTGCCTTGTAGGTTTCCAGAAGTGGTACCAACTCGGCACAATCTGGAACCGTCTTGGCAATCTCTAAATCTGATTTCCCGGCACCGTCTGACATGGAAAACAGAATCTTTCTGGCATCTGTATCTTTCAGATATGTGAAGATTTCCATGTGAGACAGCATAAGGAAATTATCAAAGTCAAACCCCCGTTCTTTCAAATCAGCTTTAAAATCTCTTTCAGCTTTCGGAACGCCGTTGATTTCGTACTTGTTTGATAATGCAACCTTTCCCGGTTTTCCGTCCTTTGGCTTACTTTCTGTGCGTTTCTGGAACTTCGCTACGCTTACTGGCTTTCCATCAATTACAAGGCCAATATCAACTCTTGGCAGACATTCTCTGCCATCATCCGGTCTGATATCCGGGTTGCTCTTTAAACTGTAGTCTTTGTCGCAAAACTCCCACATATGAGCGTCTGCCAGTGTGGTTTTTCCGCATCCGTTCTTCCCGGAAACGACTGTTCTGTGTCCGAACTCTATTTTCTTTTCTGACTGGCCTTTAAAATCGGTCAATCTAATTTCTCTTACTTCGATTTTCTTCATATTACAAAATCTCCAATCTTTTTACTGATACCTCCAACGCGGTTAACCATGATTGACTCTGGTCCGACCACAGTTCCCGGCTTTGAAATCTTCCGCAGAGTTTGATTTTTGCTCCCTTTTTCAGATTTTCTACGGCATCTGCGTTTTCCTCCCAGCATAAACAACTGATTGCGTCTGATCTGGTATATCCGGCTTTCTTCTTTCTGTTTACCGCTAGAAGTATTCTTGCCAGCTTCCTGTCGTTGCTTGTGCCAATCATCTTTATTGTCGGCTTTTTAATCAAGTAACCGGTCAGATAAACTTCGTTTGCATCGTGTTCTTCCAGTCTTTCAAGGTACTGAATGTCCATTGCTCTTACATATGCTGTAAGGCTTTTCTTGCCATCTTCCCGGACTGTTCGACTTCGCATTTCACCATATACACTGGCAATCAACTCTGTTTCTCTGGAAATCATGTGTTCCGGCACAATAATCGGAAGGATGTCATAGGATGTACTCTTTCTAAATATTGTCATTCTTCCCTCGTACATCTTGGTTCCACCGTATTCTTCATGTGAGAATACGAACCCCGCCGGAATGTCACCTGATAAAAGCACTTGGTTCTCATCTCGCATCTTCATTTCCTAAATCACCTTCTTCATTCAACAGCAATAATGTCTCCACAAGAACTGCTGCCTGCTTCAAAACAATGTTACTGAGTTTCTTGTTTCTTGCTTCGAGTTTTGCGTTTTCCGCTTCCAGATCACAAATAATCTCGCTTGCAAGTGGTTTCTGTTCGTTGGATGTGTGTGTTTTTGACATAAAAAATGCCCTCCTAAATTATTTATTGATAAATACAGGAAGGTGTGTTATACTTGTCCTGTATTTAACTTAGCCAAATTAAGTTAGATACGCGGCTCTGCGCGGTATGGTGGTACCCGCAGGGCTTTCTTACTCTTTATCTGCTTCTACAAATTCGCCGTTAATGAGTTTATAGAATGTATCTGGCTTAATCTTTTCACCGTCAACTTTTGCGCTTTTTACATCTACGATGTGGTATTCACCGCCCAGCTCTTTGCATTCTGCCAGTACAATAAAGCATCCAAGTGAACCTTTAGCCTTAGAATTGTATCCAATGGCCATTGCGACGCTTTCTTTTCCTTCTACTGTTGCCGCTGACCAGTTTCCGGTGTTGGTTGCCGCTGACCAGTTTCCGGTGTTGGTTGCCGCTGACCTGTTTCCGGTGTTGGACTTTTTATCATCGTCCCAGTTAACCTGACCTTTGATGTACTCCAGACCGGCTTTAATAATTCCGGCAATTCCGATTTCTGCTTTAATCGAAATCTTCTTTCCTACTCTCTTGCTGTCGTCAGATTTCTGATCGTTTGCATCCAGCTCGACTTCGCAATATCTGGAATCAGCCGGTGCATAATATCCAAATACATCCAACGGATTCTCACAAGCATGAAATCCCGTATCACAAATCTCGGCTCTTTCTTCTTCATACTTCTTTCCGATTTCATACTGAAAATCACGGCATTTTAAGTCTTTGTCAAATCCCTTATAGCATTTCATTTTTCCTTGTCCTCCAAATTCAGTCCGAGTATAGCTGCACAAACCTCTTTCTTTAAATACGTATTTGCTTCGGTTGTGTTCAGGTACGCTTCAAATGCCTTTAATCTGCCTACCAGCTCTGCATACTCCTCGGCTACGGTCTCTGCTCTGAAATCCATCTTATTTTCTTTCTCCATCGCAATCCTCCTCACAATACGGACATGTGTTGTCCATCAAAATTTTGTTTAAATGGTCAGTTACTTTCTTTACGCTTTCTTCCTGCTGACAACCGCCCTCTACAATGCTGTACATATCAAACTCTCTTAATGATTCTTTCTTATATATGTTGATGTGTAAGCTGCATCCGATCTTGTAGTTTGCAAAATGAAATGCTACTGTTCTGCCGGTTTCTTTCTGAACTCTCCTGCACAACTGGTACAGCTCATCTACGGTCTTATCAAATTCATTTATCTTCATCGAAAAGCCCTCCAAGTAAATCATCAAATAATGTTTTTACAACTTCTTTGATTTTTTCTTTTTGAATAGTTTTAAATTCTTCTTCGTTCATCAGCCCGATTTTGACCGCTTCGTCAATCTCCTGCTTCACAGATTCCTCTGTTTCTTTGCCATCTTCCATAATGGCTTCTTTGATTCCTCGAACGACAACAGCGAAGTCAGCTATTAATTCTGCTTTACTGCCTTTAAGTGTGACTTCTCCCATTTTTGCCTCGATCATCTTTCTTTCCCTCCGATTCTTTTAATTTCATCCGGGTAAATAACCACGAATGATAATGCGAATATTACGATTGCTACTGCAACCGGCTGTGATGCACTGTCAAATCTCCAGAACGGCAAGTACGGTGACATACCGCCAATCAGAGCTGACAGGATTAATGCTTTTGCCATTTTTATCCCTCCAATATGAGCACAAGCAGGATGTTGTAAACTGGAATATCTGGCATTCCTTTCATGAATAAGTTAATCTCGCATAGATCTGAATACTGTTCTTTGGTAATGTGAATGCCGATATTCTCTAAATCCTTTCGGGATGTAGAAAACTGGTTTTTCACTTTTCGCCTCCTACATTATTATCTGTGCATTACAGTCTCGAATCATAATCTTTGTATTTGCACATGGCGTCCATTCCTTGATATATTCAACCGCTTCCTGATACCTCAGTTTTGGAATGTTATTCCGGGCATTTACATCAAAGTAAGTTTTGACATCCCGGTTGCATTCTGCAAATACTTTCTTCCCGATCTCGTCGTAAGCATTGGATTTCTTGCCACCTAGCACTTCGATTACTACTCTTGAAACTAAATCTCCAAGATATTTCTGCTGTCCGTAGTCGATGGTCATTGTGTTCTCAAGTTTCTCGATTCGTTCCTCATGGTCTTGATTGCCCTGAGCCAGTAACTGAATCTGTTCTGCTACGGTCATTGGCTTTCTGGAGCCTTTCTCGAAATACTCATCCACCAGTCTGTCGTACACTTCCCACGCTTTGTCAGTGTTCAGCGACTTCGCATGGAGGAATGCTCCTTTTTCTGTCCAGAGGTAGAGTTTATTGAGATTACTTGGCAAATCGTGATTTTCACGAAACGCCCGAAGCTCATCTCCAGTCAAGCAAATATAATGTTTTCCATCAACATATCTGTCTTTGTTGTGATTAAAGTTATATGAAACAACTTTTATATCAGTTCCATACGCTTCAGCAATCTGCTGTGTGGTAAGAACTCGAATATTCTTGTATTCTGTTACTGTTAAGTTATTCATGATTCTCCTTTCTGCTCAGAACGTCCTTTTCCAGATTCTTTCTCGCTTGCCATACCCTCGACTTTTCCGAGAATGTAACCTTTGTCAAAATCCGACATTTTCGGAATAGCATCTTTAAGTTTCTCGACAATGCGTTTTTCTTTTTCACTCATTATTCACTGCCCCCTTTCTGTTCGGTATGCGTATACTATATCACGCTTACAGAACCATGTCAACACGTTTTGTTCTTTTTGCGTACTTTTTTTCTTTACATTTCCGCTTTTACATGGTATATTTATATTGAAAGGAGGTACATTATGAACGAAAGATTGAAAGAATTGCGAAAAGCCTTACGTCTTAGTCAGGAGAAGTTCGGTGAACTTCTTGGCATAACTAAATCCGGTGTTTCTGATATAGAATCAGGCAGGCGCGAAGTGACAGAAAAGCATATTATTATGTTGAAGAACAACGGCGTCAATGAAGATTGGATTCGTACAGGAAATGGTGATATGTTTGTCAAAAAAACCAAAGATGAAGAATTAGCAAAAATGCTTGGAGATATTCAGAATCTTGGCGAAGAATCATTTAAGCACCGACTTATAACAGCTTTAGCAAGATTAGACGATGCAGGATGGGATAGCTTAGAAAAGCTAATCGACATGATTTCTGGCAAGTAGCAAAAAAGACAAGGGTAATGCGCAAACCCTTGTCTTTTTCTTATTAATATTTTAACAGCGCCTTTACGTATGTGAAAATTACTTTTAACCAATGTTGATTATTACAATTTTGCACCATTTCAATAATCTCTTTCTTATAATCCATAAATAGCCCTCCCTGTCACAACTACCACCTACATTACAGTATATGTCCGGCTTGTGGGAAACAGAACCGAACATTAGTTCGTTTTCATCATTATACCACCGATGTTCCCTCTTGGCAACTGCCAAATATACACATGGACTTTTGCTATTTCGTAGGCAAACTTCGCAATCGCAAAGAAAATTATGCTTTTGCGAATATAACATCTGATATTGCAGGTTTCCTTGATCTCGCTCAACTCCTGCATCTGAGCGGAACAAATTTGTTCCGTAGCTTCCTTTGTGATCTGCGCATCTCTGCGGTGGCGTTCTGCTATATCATGTGACGATATATGCACCGCACAGAATATTTCGTAAAATATCAGGATGAATACGACTATCCTGTATCTGTTCTTTTCCATTACTACCAACTCTTTCTAAAAATATATCACGCATTATAGCACGAATTTGTATAGTTTTTCTGGCAAGTATAAAATCATGGAATTTTTCTGCAAAAACAATCTATTTTTTTAATATTTTACTATGCACAATTTGCATGAGGTGGTATAATATTGTAAAATTTTAACAAGGGAGGGGATTGTATGAGCAAGGGCGAAAAGAAAAAGGATTCAACCCTGAGTGTCATCTCCTGTATTCTGGCAGGTGTGGCATTCATTCTTCCGTTGCCAATTATCCTATCGTTTCCACTGGCTCTGGCAGGAGCAATTGTAGGATTAGTAGATATTGGCACAAAGAAAGAGGAATATAGACATATTGGCTCATGGTTCGGAATTGTTGTCGGAATCATTGAAGTAGTTTTTATTGCAGTGCAGTATATGAGATTTCTTTAGCAGAAAAGAGGGTTTTATGAAAAAGAGAGTTTGCGGAATTATAACGATGTGTGCTTTTTTATGCATTTCGCCTGTCAATGCCAGTGCTACTTCCTTTGACAACATTAATGAAATGCTTAATAAGATCAATGGCGAAGATGGGTTTGTCGAAGCATCTGAATGTGTGATTGACAAAAACACTAAATCCTTGCATCTAAGCGTCGTTATAAGTGAGAACGTACCAGATGATGAAGTTGGCTCATTTGCTTCAAAGGTTTCCAGTGTATTGTCGGAAGCATCTCAGCAGGATTGGTATGATTATGATTATGTTACTGATGATTTCTATAAGAGTGGTTATGATGGAGTAGTTCTAACAAACGTTTGGAATTTCAAAAATGATACTCTGGCTTGCTCAATTTGGGATGATTCGCTATCAATCACGCGTCTTTCAGACGGAACTAAATTAAAAGAAGCTGTTTTAAAAGACGTGGAAAGTGAAAATTCTAATTCTCAGGAAAACGATTCTCTTGATGATACCGGCAGGCTAAATCCAGGTGTTTATATTATTGGCGAAGATATTCCTGCCGGAAAGTACACCTTTTCAATAACCGACGGAGCAGGAATTATCAGCGTATATGACAGCTACGATGATTATAAGAATGATGATTACGAACATTCAGAAGAATACCATGTCGCTTCAAAAAAATATAAAGAAAGTCTTGGTTCTGACTTAGAAAGCATTAATTCTTTGTATTCCAGTGAAATTGGGAATCTACCGTTAGAGAATGGAATGTGCGTAAAAATAGATACTGTTTCAGTTTTATATTTAGCGAAATAAACAAGAGGGGCAACCGCCCCTCTTTCTTTTGCCTGTCGTTCTCGCAGGCAGTCTCTCTATCCACACATCCTCCCGGACACAGAAACCATATTTTTCGAATTATGTCAAACTTTAATGCTTTACACTAACAATTTCAAGTGCTACACTTTGTTTGTGGGGCAATAATACCACAAACAAAAAGAAAAATGTGTGTACTGTCAAAATCATTGCGTATTTTGACAAAATTGAGACTACGAAAGGAGGGCGCGCATATGAGAATAGCCATATGTGACGATAACCAGCTTGAAGTTGACTTGTTTAAAGAGTGCGTATCGGGATTCTTACGGCGCAAAGGAGATTATCGCTATGAAATCAGCGAGTATTCAGCAGGTTATCCGCTTGTTGAAGATGTGAAAGAGGGTAAATGGTATGATGTAATTGTACTGGATATGATTCTGGAAAATGAGAACGGTTTGGAGATTGCAAACCGGCTCCGGGATATTGGATATGATGGAAAGATTATCTTCTGGACAGCCGACGATTCTCATCTACAAGAAGCATTTGACGTCGGTGCTATGCAGTATGCGGTCAAGGGCAAGGAATACGGCAGAATATACCGGGCTATTGACGAGGTCCTGTCGCAGATGAGGGATGAAACATTGACATTCAAATTCCGCAGGCAGATAAACCGGCTCAAATACGATGAAATTGAGTACGTCGAGAGTCAGGCAAGAGTTTGCCATATTTTTGCTACAAATAACCGATGTTTCGTGACCACTTGTAAGCTGAACGATCTGGAAGAAAAGCTGTCTGATAAGCGATTCTTGCGCTGCCATCAGAGTTATCTGGTGAACATGGATCACATCCAGTCGGCAGGTGATAATTTCGTCATGGATTCTGGGGACATTGTCCAGATAAGACAGAATGGGTCAAAAGAAATCAAAGAAAAATATGAAAATTACATAAGTTGACAGTGAAGAATGACCGCCAACCCGGGAAGGAGTAATTGGCGGTCATTCTCATTGTTAACACTTAATAAATAAAAGGTTTGCAATACGAACTACTATATCGAACACATTTTATTATAGCATTATAAAAGTCATATTACAACTGTCATTTAGAAATTTCTGTGATTCTGGTAAACGTTCCCTTTGGAACAAATTCAAAAACAAACCCTTCTGTCGGATGCGGGATGCGGATGAAGTACCATTTCAGCCCTGAACTGTCGGTTTCCGTGTACTTCATCACCTCTACAACTGCACCTTTTTTCAGTTTTGGGAACAGTTTAGATGGGCTGTTTTTGTTTGATTTTGTATAACATTTTGTGCCTTTTTTAATCTGCGCAATGTAGGCTCTAGTGTTCTGTTTTTTGACTGTATCTGAGTCTGAAACTGACGTTGTATTTTTAACTAAACTGTAATTTGGAGTGCAGAATTTTGTTCCGGGAAGGTTGCTGTTGTAGTAACTTTTCTGGCATACGCCACCACCATTTGCGATAATTGTAGAGCCACCAGAAGTATTTCCTTCGACTGTCCAGAACCGATCTCCTGACACTTTTATTACGATTCCAGTATGCGTAAATTCTCCGTTTCTGTAGAAAATAACAATGTCTCCGACTTTTGGATTGCTGTTCAGAGTAAACAAATCCGCCATTGTCGGGCAATAAACGTATGGCCAGTGTTTCAAAAGTTTCTTCGCTGTGTCTAAGCCGAATGCTTTCATCATGCACCACGAAACAAATGCAGCGCACCATGGCTGTCCTTGATAATCCGGCTTAATATCACGCCAATATTTCGTATAATTATTTTCTCCGGCATTTGCTGTCTTACTATCAAGCTGACTATTACTTGCCTTTTCAAGATATCCGGTTTCATTCTTTGCGATCTGGATTAATTTATCAATTGCGTTCATGTCTGTCTCCTCACTTTCTGGAAAATATGTCTTTAATGCGCCATAAACAAATCTCTGCCTGCTCTCATATGCCCCGACTTGATTCCCTGTGTCCGTCTGACAAGCTGCATAGAGATTATCGAGCGTATATGGCTTCTGAGTCTTTGCCAGAATCCTCGTTACTGCTCCCTGTCCGCCTTGGTGTCTAAAGTTCACACACATAGCTTGCGCTCTAGCGTCCGTAACGCCCTGTTTAAGGGCTTCTTCTGCATAGGTGGCTAATTGTTCATCCATAAGGCTATCTTGACATTTAACGCCCAAATCGGACGAAATAAGGGCAACTATGGTATCGGCAAGCTGTGACACTCTGGAAATATTAAAGCATTCCCAGTTTGCGGTCTGGACCTGTTCCAGAAGTCTGACCTTGTCCATCTTCTCCCACTGTTCCGGGTCAGCATCGTAAATTCGTTCCAGAAGCGCCTTGGCTTCGGTTCCGTACCACGCTCCTGCTCCAATCGTGATTGCATGTTCATCTGAATTATTCTCATAGGCTTCCGTGAAGTCCGAATAATCCTGCTGTCCGTAAACCTGTCCGCCGGTTTCGACTGCATAAATAATCTTCCTGAGAACTGCTTTCTGCTCGTTTGTCATATTGTGTTGCTCCTTTCTGCTAAATATGCCTTGTAAGCTCCGTATTTGCCCCTAAAATCAATTTTTATATGTCGTTCGAGGATTTTATCGAGTCGCACGTAAAATCGCTATATGAGTCAAATACAAGGTTGTTAATAAAAATGGTTCGCTTTGGGCTGAAACGAATTGAGAATGTCAGGGTCGAATAGCACTTATTCGACGATTAATATATATCTTGTATATATATTAATTATATTCTTATTCTATTTCTTATTCTTATTCTATTGCGTTACATTGCGTTACTGGTAACGTTATTGTAACGTTACATTGAGATATTATGTAAACGAAAATTGCTCGTTGACAGAATATTTATTTTTGGATTTTATTATTTTCTCAGATAATTGAATTATTCTGAAAACAAGCAAAATTTACGTTTACAAATTATTCATTTTTTATTTTCAATATAGTTACATTTTAGTACGGTAAGGGCTTGGATTTTGACGGTTTTTGGGCGAATAAGGGCTTATTTCGGTTTTTATGGAAAATGCGCTCTTATTTGCGGTTTTGGGGTTTTTATTCGTTTTTACAGTGGTACCTCATCTATGGAATACACTAGGCTGTAAACATCCGAACTGTATTTATCGACATTGAATTGCTTATGCACATACAGTTTATTATTGGCAATTGTAAGGCAAACAGCCCCGATAAAAGTGTATGAAGCTTCTATTTTGCCGTAAAATATTCTTGTTATTTTCTCACTTTTGCTCATTTCGTATATTAGTTTGGGCGTTCCACGTGTTGTTAAATTAAGTTTGTATACACCATAAGGATACTTAGAATTATGCGAATCAGGATTTGATATAAAGTACATATTATTTGCATAAAATGCGCAAGGAGTCTGTATACGCATACCCCAGTTTCTCCAATCTAAAGAAGCATCAGTGTCTTGCCATGCAGAATAAACAAGACTGTAATTTTCTCCGTCATATTTGTGTACATACGCACCATAATCTTTATCAAGTTTTCCTGTCATATATACAAAGCCTTTATATCCCCCCAAAGACACATATGAAGCAGAATCTCTTCCGGAAAATAATATCAGTTTATCTGATTTCACTTCTAATAAAGCTTGTATGAACGGATATTCGGAATACGGAGTTAGAAAGCGGTTTGATTCAAGGAGTATTTTTCCGGCTATTTTGTATTGGTTTGAAACATAATCTGTTGACGAAGACTTGCACGATATTTTTTCAATTTTTCTGTTTCCGATATTTTTTCCATTTTTATATTCATACACAGTCGGAGAAACACTTGTATCTGGACTTGGCATATATGAGGATGATAATTGATTGTAAAATATGCAATAAAAAGTATCATCATCTCCAACATAGAATCCTTGAAAAAACATTTTTTCAACTTTATCGGAATTCGAATAATGGAAAATAAGTTCTCCCTTGTCAGAGTACTTATAAAAGTCTTTGATATTTTCAAAAAGCCCGTCTGTATGAAGGATATAAAAATAGTTTTTATATGCTACCGCAAAACCTGCTTCGTTTTGCATTATGTTGCTAAAATCATATATTATCTTGACTATTGAATTTCCGCCAACAAAAAATGCGAATTTATTACTGATCGCACCTCCTGTTCCTTTGAAACCATAAATTAAATTAACTAATGTAGCTCCTGTGGTTGTTGTGCATTTGTCGATTGCAGCATAATCAACTATATTCTTTCTAATACCGCCAGATTTTTTCCACAACAATGTATTTCCACCCCATATTTCACTTGTTTCTTTACCTTTGACAGGAAACCCAGTGATTTCCTGTCTGTTCAAAAATGCCTTATATATCATCCGATCAGCCCTCCTCAAATGTGAAATACAACGTATCTGCTCGGTCAGTTCCTGCGGCTACAAGAGCATCATAATCAGCTTTTTTTATTCGCTTTACACACCTTAATTGTGCCTTTTTTAATTGTTCAGAAGTACTGCCAGAACCACCAGAACCGTCTGTAAAATCATCAATCGTTGCCGGAGAAAATTCAGAATCCGAACCATCTGTAAACTCTGCATAACTGATTGTCGGCATTTCAGATCGTGTAAGATTGACCGTTCCAGATATTTCGGGAGTGTATTTTCCCAACTGCTGGCTGTTACTATTAAACGGTGCATTGTTGGCAGAATAGGTGTCAATCATGTCTGTAGCGCCGATTTTGAGTATCCTGCTCATGATGTATGAATGAACGTACCATTGCAGTTCTGTAGGCTCCTGTTCGTCGTGCTGAATCTGCTTTTTATAGTAGAGTTCGACTGCCTGACCAACCATGTTCAGTGGGTTTCCCTGAACCTCGGCAGTATATCCCTGCGCACGATAATATTTCCGCAAATCTTGATTTACGAATACACCATAGCAAATCTTCATAATTGGTTCAGCCCTTGAAATACCGCCATATTCGTCTGCATCCCAAACGTAATTTAGCCAGTCTTCATTTCCTACAAAGAAGCTGTTTCTGTTGTAATAAACGTTGTTGTCATACGCTTCTTGCGCTGTATAGTCGCCCTGCGTAAAGCCGAAGGCTCTATTCGGGTCAGGATCACAAAATATAACATTCGGGAACCAAATTCTACCCTCTTTTGCGGTAAAACTTTTGAATGTATCGAGATGAACTTCCTCGTTGTTGTAGTATTTATAAATGTTCTGATTACTGGTGGTCTGCCCGTATCTATAACTGTTCTGCCGGAGTTTCAGATACTCAAACTTGCCGTCCCTGTTCATCCAACCAAAACGGTCATTCTGCAAGCATAAATCTTTCAGAATATTTACTACGTTCATTTCGTTTGAGTTATTCGTATCAGGCACATAAGCGTCGTCCCAATGCAGCTTTGTACTGACCTGTTCGAGTCCTAAAAACTCAAATAATTTATCTCTGAATTGCTTTTGAGTCAGTTTTTTCTTCTTATCAGTCGTCTGGTTCTTGTACCACCTTGCAATGTCAGTATTTCGTAATTTATACAGATAATCGTATGCGATAAAATTACGTGTCAGGGAGTTTGCTTTCCGCTCCGCACTGTCGATTTCACCTGTGAAAATTTTGATTTTTGTTCCTTTTCTTTCAATATAAACTTCGATTTTTCCAGATGGATAAAATTCTTCCGAAGTACCATTAAACTGATCGTGATGAGCCTGAAATGTTATCTGATTGCAGACACAACCGCCAAAAATGAAATAGCTTTCAGAACAAATAGACTCCTGCAAAGTAAGCGTATTCTGGCCGATATTTTCATTTGTAAGGTCGGCAAATTCTCCGTTAATCCAGTGTACTGTTATTTCTATTGGCTCGGTTTTCTCTTCTTCAACATCACCAGAACCGCCACCAGAGCCGTCATTTGAACCACCATCAAATGGGTTGTTCCCATCATTTGTGACTTTGATTTGAAAGCTATCAGAGCCGACAAATTTGGAAACTCCGTTGATTGTGACATTATAAGAAACTGTAATAGTCTTAGAGCCTGCGGTGGAACTATCGAAGCCAGAAATATCATAATCTGTAATTTCTTTCTCGGTTCCGTCCTGTCTTACCTCTGCAACAGTCAGCCCGGATGGGTTAAATAATTCTCCGATTTTGTAGTAAACTTTTGACGGAAAACTCGTGATTCGGATTCCTGAGAGGCCATATACAGTCACTTTGAAAGTGGCGGTATGGGTTTTGTAGGTTACTGTGATTGTCTTTTCACCAACAGAACTGCTGTCAAAACCAGATACTTCAAATCCAGTTGTTTTTGTTTCTGATGTTCCGTCAGTATATTTAACAAGAATGGATAATCCAGTTGTGTCGAATACATCTCCTTTTTGATATTCGACTTTAGTAGGCATGGTTTTTACTTCAATTCCAGAAATGTCTACCACAAGAATGCTGAAATCCACGGTCTTTTCATCGAATGTAACCGTTACAGTTTTGCTTCCATATACTGACATATCTGGGCTTGATAAGGTATATCCTGTTACTTGTTCGGACGTATTATCGTTGTAATATGCGGTAATTATGAGCCCTGTGCTGTCAAAAGTTTCGCCTACGAAATATCTGGTTTTGGTTGGCATATGAGTAACTTCAAGTCTGGTTACCCGGATTAACCATGTGATTATGCCTCTCGCTCCCCACGGGGAACCGGAAATTTCGTTTGTTTTTTTGTTCAGAGTGACACTTGTTGTTACAGGCGTGCTGAAAGCATTTGCTCCAATGGATGTAACGCTTGCAGGAATAGTAGCACTTGTGAGTTGTGTGCCGTAAAACGCCTGAGTACCAATAGTTTGAACGCCGTCAGGAATTACCAGATTTTTAAGTGAAGTACCGGAAAACGCATTATCTCCAATATTTGTAACGCTTGCAGGAATGGCAATTTCTGTGATTTTACTACAACTTGCAAAACATGATGTTGGTATTTCTGCTATTCCATTTTCGATAGTGACTGTTTTTAAAGCATAGAAGCATGGTGTAAACTGTGATGCCCCAGTAAACTTAACCGTGCTTTTTAATGTAAGATTTTCGAGTATAGAGAGCGCTTTCGTACCACCCGTTCCATCAATAGTTCCGCCTCGAATCATCAAATTCTTGCAACTTGGAATATAGATTCCAGATGAATTAATCGTGGAATCTGAGCTTCCAATTTCTACATTATTTATTGTGGCACCTGCAAAAGCACCAGATGATAGTAAATTTAATGATAATGGAAAAACAACACTATCCAACGATTGAAATCCGTTTAATGTTCCACCTTGAATTTCTTGCAAGCCTTCATGAAAAACAATCTCTGTTAGGTTGGGGCAAGAACTGAACGTGCCACCTTGAATGGCTTTAAGACTCGCAGGAAACTCTAACTTAGTTCCTAAAAAAGTAGTAAAGTTTCCACCGGCAATACTTGTAATTGTGTTCCCTAATTCGATATGTGTTAAGCTTTCAAATTGATAGCCAAATCCATCGGAAATTTCGGTAATACCATCACTGAAAATAATTTTTACACATCTTTTAAATAGGCTATCGGGGACTATAAGGTGTTCTGAATTTTCATGTAAGATCGTAATTTTTCCAGTCCCAGAAATTGAAAGTGTGTTTGCATCAAGATTAAATTCGGCTGTTACGTCTTCGTGATTCGGCGAGCCTATATGTACAGAAAACGAGTCATACACCGTAACATTTTTAGTTCCTACCACGTTGAAATAATTAACATTTATAGGAATTTGACCTGCTTCTGTAACAAGTGTATTATCGACAGTATATCCACTTTTTACAATTTCCGGCCCATCCGAGTACTTAACGGTTATACTTCGAACAGATAAGCTTGTGGTATCTCCCACAAAATAAACATTATTATAGCTTACTATGTCTGAAATGCTTTCTGGCTGCATAATCGCAACTTCAAATTCACAAGTGAAACTGCCGTAATGAACTGTAATTTCACATTGCTTTGGAGAACTGCTGTCAAATCCAGAATACGTGCAATCTTTTGTAACATCTATGGTGTTTCCATCACTTGCCGTTGCAGTAACCACAATGCCCGTAGAATCAAATTCTTTTCCTATGTGATAATTTGTCTTGGTTGGCATAGTAGTTACTGATATGGCGGTGATAGAGGCTTCTGAGACAGTAATCTCAAACGTTGTGGTTTTGCCAGATGCAGTAACGGTTATGGTCTTTGCACCTGCGGAACTGCTGTCAAAGCCCGATAATTCGTAATCTGTGACACTGACTGTTTCTCCTGTGCTTGTTGTTCCTGATATTTCAAGACCTGTTTTATCAAAAAATTCTTTCTGATAATACATAGTCTTATCTGGCATTTTTGACACAGATATACTGGCGATTATTAAATCAGAATATTTTTCATAAGAAATCTCCTGAGATATGCCCGCATTTTTGACCAAAATCGAAATCGGTACCGTAGAAGATACAGAAATATTCAGATTTGTTGTGGTTTTACCGTCAGTGATTGACGATGTACCGGTGTACGAACTGCTTGTAGGTCTCTGAATAACATTGACAAAAAGAGTCTGTCCCTCTATCAAGAATACTTCGTATTTCAGCGCATACGATGATGATGTGCTTGAATAATACACATAGCCTTCAACCCTGATTTTGAGGAATCTTTTTCCTGACGTAAGTGTTCCTTCCTGTCGGTAGATATAATAAATCGCGCCATCCCGGCGCCAGATTTTGAGTTGTTCGGCGTTCTGCCCGAAACCGATAAAATTGTTTCCTGAAACATATATGGTACTGGCGGTCTTGCCTGCATAAGTAAACCAATCAACACCTGTGACACTGACTACATCATCATCATGCTTCTTGTTGTTAACAACAGCCGTCATCCCGGCCGTCGTATTCAATAAGCTATCAAAAGATACTGTATTTTCCATAATCATCCTCCCGTCTATAAAATAAAAGAGCACATGAGCTGTGACACCCATGCACTCTGGTTGTTAGTATTCGATCAGTGCGAACCGCATCTTATTATAAAGAATGTTCTTTGTCTCTTCGTCCACATTGATAATTTTGTAATCCACATCGGGCATATAAAAAACCCCCGTTCTGTAGGTGTTCTGCTCATCATCCCAATATGTGACATTGTACTTCCGCTGTGCTCTGTTGACCAAGCCAGAAGCAAATGTAGACTGCAAATCAATCTTCTCTGCCAAATAAAGCGGTCTGGTATTAAAATCAATCTTTGTCTTAAAATTCGGGCTTGTGTCCCTGTGCAAGAGATTATTCAAGTCCCTGTATGCTTCTACTTCTGTTCTCTGGTTCGGAGTCGCGGTGTAATCATCGTAGGCGAGGTACTTATTTGGAACAACTTTGCTTCCAAACTTCAAGAGCCATCCATCAAAACTGCTTCCTGCAATAAAATCACTCATTTACCTCACCTACCTTTCAAATAATCCGAATCCATTGCGGTTTCTGAACTGTTCGTTTTCCTCTTGCAAATATCCGACTAAGTGACCATCTGCATAAATTGCCATGCCTTTGACAGCTTCCCGGATAACCTGTGCGATATTCTGATTGTTGTCGAATGTGTTGTTACTGATTGCAATTACTTCACGGCGAATATCGTCACCAAAAGTACCATTCGCAGATACCGGCTTCTGATACATTTTGGCAGTCGGAACAGCCTTTATATTTGCTTCCATTTGTGGGAGCTGAATACCCTGTATAGATGCGCTTATATTTCCGATTGTAGACTGTAATGCCGGAATCATGTTCTGCATACCTATCTGAAAGCCCTGCATGGTGTAGCTACCAAGTTCTTCAAATACCTGAGATGGGCTGTGAATTTTGAGAACTTTGCGGAACGTATTTGATATATTTTGCGCGATTTTTTGCACATTTGCATAAAGCTGTTGTGCCGCGCCTACGATTCCATTGTTTAAGCCAATAATAGAGTTCCAACCGATATTATACAGGTTTCCAATGGAATTGCTGATTCTGCTTCGGATTCTTCCGAACCATGTGAACGACGCAGAAAAGCCCGGCTCTAATCCGTTTCGGAATCCTTGACCGCAGTATTCTGCAAGCTGCTTGAACCATCTGGACGGAGAGTGGGAGTCTACTGCTTCCTGCGCAGGGGCTTTTACGCTGTTATTCATTAGGTCAAGAATCGAAGTCTTTGTGCTTTCTTTCTTCCCGTTAATTCCAGACTGTAATCCCTCTGCAATGTTGCTTCCAAGGGTTTTACCGCTTGATTTCGCAGTTTCTTCTGCATCTTTTGCAGATGATTGAATTGTTGAGTTAAGCTTTTCAGTGACTTTGCTGCCGTTCTGCTCAATCCCACTACCTACGGCAAGAATCTGATTCTTTCCGAGTTCCGTAACTAATTCAAAACCAGAATTGTTATCCAGAACGCCGTTGATTGCCCCCTGCAGAGTTGAATCCATTGTACTTTGTAGAGTACTTTCATAGTCAGAAATACCTTTTCCAAACTGCACCATCTGTCCGTTTGCTAAAGTATAGTAACCGTTATCATCCGGTTCTAATCCCTTTGCAATTTCCTGATAAATCTGCAATGCTTTTTCACCGAGAATCTGTTTTCCATTTTCCCAGATACCGCCCATCTCATCAATTGCGTTTGCCGTATCTGTTACCAGAGTTGCAAAGTCAACGGTCTGGATAAGTGTCTGGAATCCCGTAAGCTGTTCTGAGATATCCTCAAACGACACATTGTTAATCCGATCAGCCATATTTGAAAACTGATTAGAGGATGTTTCCGCTGTATCTCCAAGGTCTTTGACTGGTTTGTTTACTCCTGCTATCGCATTCTCGAAATCTTCGGACGAAATTCCAAGATTATTAAGCTTAAGTTCAAGTTCAAATAACGCCTGTTCTGTGCTATATCCGTTATCTTTTAGCTCGGAAAGGAATGTTAATAAAGGATATGCTTGTTCGCCTGAAATCTGGCTTGCGTGAACCAAACCGAGAATAGCATCTTCATACTCCTGAAATACCTTTAAATCGTCCTCTGTCAGTTTATCTCCGACTCCGAATATATCTTTCATCCATTCGTTGATAGCACCGGTAAAATCTCCTTTTTGATATCCGAATACATTATCTTCCAAAAACTCTCCAAAAGTTTTATCTTCGCCGCCGAACAGATTGACGCTTATCCATTTTCCAAGGTTGAAACCTGCCATTGCAGTTCCTAAGACAACCATACTGTCTGCGAATCCTGCTACAAGTGTAGAACCTAGTCCAGAGCCAAAGAATGTCTGCAATGCACCACTGGCTGTGGAAAGAACCGTTCCTAACCCACCGAAGATTGTTCTGAGTGCACCGATAGAGCTAACTACATTGTATATGTTTCGAGCAAAATTAATGCTCCCTCTTATAATAAAAAACCGTGCTAGAGCTTCGCCAAGAGCTTCTATCTGCTTATCGTCAAGCTTTCCTAAGGCTTTTGCGAAAGCATCTAAGGCGCTTACTAATGCGTTAATCAGAGGGGCGCCGATATCGTTCAGCATTATATCGAAAAAGCTGATAAACCCATCTGCGAATCCCTCGGCAAATGGCTGGAATACATCCCATACATCACCGATTGTTTTTATTAACGAATCCCAATTAATATTTTTGATGAAATTCACAATTACGTCTTTAAGATTCCCGATTCTTGTCCATAACCCGTCCCAATCAACATCAATCACTCCAAATTTATCAAGTGCGGCAACAGTAAGACCAAGTCCTGCCGCTATCGAAGCATATGGATGCGCTGCTAACATGGTGATTCCTTTGCCTATCACTCCTTCTTTACCGAAAATGCCACCGAACCATGTAAGTCCTTTAAATGCTACAAAAGCTGTCAGGAGCTGACCAAGGAAATAGCCGATAGATTGTGCCTGTTCTGGCGAAAATGTTGCGATAAACTCTTTGAACCTGTCAACCAGATCAGGAAGTTTATTAACTCCATCTGCCGCCTTGTCAAAAAAATCATCGAAGAAATCAAGTAATCCTGTTCCGACATTCTCAGCAAATGGCTCTAATACATCCCATAACTGTGCAAGGGAAGCATTGATTTTGTCCCAATTGATCTTTACAAGAAAATCATTGAAAGCATTAATTAATCGCGGTAATCCCTTTTCTCCTAATGTCCACTTTCCAAGTGGAACTAAAAAGTGTTTCCAGAAATCTTTTAATGCTGTCCATGTGAAATCTCTGAGTTGTTTCAATCCATTGTTCCAGAGATTTTTTAGTGCTTTTGTGGTAGGTTCTGCGACTTTTGCAAGTTTCTTAAATGTGTCTGTAACTTTATTTGCGAATGCCATAGCCTTATTTTCCATGGAATTGTAAGCGGCATCCCATTTCTTCTGGTATTCGTTCAAAAGTTTATCCAGTGCATCATTGAGGATTCCTGCGTCAATTGCAGATGTGTCAATTTTTGGCGCTTTAATTTTAGAATTTGCAAGGTCAGACAGAGAACTATCGTCTTTGCTCATAATTTCAAGTTCATCATAGGATGCGAGGAACTGTTTTAATTTTTTTGCGCTCTTAGTCGCATCTTTCAGATTGTTATTTGTATCTTTTGTAGCATCATCTACGTCCGAAATTCCAGAATCGTCTATGGAATCAAGTGCATTCGAGAGATTTTCACTTCCGCCACCGATAGAACCGAACATTTTTCCGATTTTGGTATCAACTCCAAGAAGCGAACCAATGTATGTCAAAAGTCTCTGGAATGCGATTACAAGACCATTGATATATGGCAACACTGCCGCAACTACAGGCATAAAGATGTTCCCTAATGCTCTGGCACAGGATACTAAGTTTGCACGAAGTATACGTAACTGGTTGGCTGGCATATTTATCGTATTTGCCATATCCGCCCATGCGTACCGGGTGGAATCCAGTATCACTATTGTTCTCAGCATTGCCTTGCTTGCTTGGTCCATATTAGAAACAGACGTTTGTATACCAAGATTTGCCGCATATTGCTGTAAGTTTGCCACACGAATGTTTGCACCATATTTGTCTACAGCACGGCTCATACCTACTAATCCAGAGGACAAGTTCTCATAAACTGTGCTAAAATCAAGATTCTTAACAGATGCAAGGTCAGCACCGATCATGGTTAATGCATTCGACAGTTTTAATGCCTGCTCAGAAGTCGTTCCCATAGATGATGATAACTGCGCAAACTGTCCTTGATAATTCAAGAGCATGGACGGATCCATACCGAGTGATTTACCTGATTTATTTGCGGTCAAAATCGCATTATCAGAAACATCGAACCCAGACATTTTGGATGTAAGTTCTCTAGCTCTATTACTAAATGAATTTGCGTAAGCTTCCGCAGAATCATACCCTGCTTCTGACCAAGTCTCTCCCGTTTTATCCGCTACCTGGCGGAATGCTGCTTGAAAGTAGTTGTAATCTTCGAGAAAATTCATGGAACTTTCAATTGCGCTTCCAAATTTTCCAACAACAAATTTCAACGTCCAGAATTTTGCCACCAGAGACATGATGCTAGGCAAACTTTTCTTTGCCTTGCTTCCTACACTTCCAACGGCGTTTGCAAGTTTTCTGACCTTTCCTGTAGAAGTACCCGCACCCTGTCCTAATCTGGAAAATGCGCCTGCGGTAGACCTTGCCGCTCTACCAGCATTTGCCCCAGAATTTGCCAACTGAGCAATGGCCTGCGTCATTTGAATTGTACTGCTACTGATTCTAGGAGCGGTACTCATCGTCTGGAAGAATGATTTTAAGCTATTTGCCAGATCATTAAGCTGAGTTGCTGTCTTTCCAGTTTTATCACCTGCATTTGCCAACTGAGATATTGACTGAACAAATGTATTAATTGGCTGAGAAATATTGCCTATTTCAGAGAATGAGCCTACGATTTTTTCAAGTTCTTCACCAAGTTTCGGGAGTTTTGATGTAACTGCATCAATAGAACCACCGGCATTTGCCAATCTTGCCAGTGAAGAAACAAACCGGTTCACATTGTTTGATACGTCCGGAATACTGCTAAGACCAGATAATTCGGAAATCATGTTCTGAATCTTTCCAGACACATCACCTGTGGAGTTTAATGTTTCGTTCAATCTACGGATAGAATTTACAAACGAATTTAATCCACTATCTTTCAGATTAAGACTTCCAAGCGTGCTCATGGACTGAGTGAACTGCTGTAACTGGCTGTTTACTGTCGATAAATCCAGACCGTTCAATTTTGCTTCTATATTGTTCTTGAGCTCATCCGTATTAATTGAAAGATTTACTTTTACCGGGTCATAGGTAAGCGTGGATGCCTTGTTGATGGCATTTCTAATATCTCTGGCAATCTTTTCTTCATTAATCTTTACGTCAATTGGAATCTGACCGTTTGCAGACTCCATGGCAGACGCAATGTTCCTCTGGATTGACGCACCGAGTTGCGTGCCTAACTCATTTACCGAGCTGTACACCCTGTCCGATGCCATTGCCGCATCTGAACCAGACAAAGCCTGAATTGATATTGGTTTGATGGAATCCCTGACTTTTTTAAGGTTTTCCAGAACGGTTATCAACTGATCTGCGTCGTTGATGGTATTCTTTGGAATCAATGTAGGGAACTTTTCTGATAGTTCTCCCCATGCTGAGTTAAGGTTAATTCCTTTTGTCGCATCAACTGTGATATTTCCAAGGTATTTCTGCAATAATTCCCTGAACTCGCCTTTTCCGATGTCTACTTTGAGCATATCGGAAACGTAGATTTTTTTGCCCTTGAAATAATTGTAAAAGTCCTGCCACTCTTGTTCTGCACCATCCAGATAACTTCCGAGATTGGATTTTACGACTTTCCCGCTCTGCTCAATGCTTTTTGCAATATCATCCAGAGTCTTTCCCCAGTCACCGGCTGTGAAGTTTTGTCCGTCAAATGAATTTGTAAGCTGTTGTGCCAACAAATCTATCTGTCTTTGAAGTTTGGAAGCGGCACCGCCTTTTAATTCAAATGCACTTGCAAGCTGTTTGGACAATGCAGATGCGTCTATTCTGGTAGTCTCTAAAGATTTCTCAACAGAATATTTCAATTTTTCGGACATATCCGCTGAATTAATCTCTACATTTACTTTGAGATTCTTGTTTTCAAGATTACTCAAATTCACTTTACTGAGACGTTCGAGCTGTGCGGCCATGCTATTCAACTTACTTGTATCAATACTTTTGATAGATTGCACAGCATAACTGAGAGTACCGATAGATTTAGAAAAATTCCTCATCAAGCCTACGCTTTTGGACATTAAGCTGTCTAATCGGTCGAATTTATTGCACAAATCATTGATTGATCTTGACGCACTGGAAACGTCACTGCCGACTTGTATCGCCAGGGTATCAATCGTATTGTCAGCCATATTCTCACTCCCTTCTCAAAAAATATTTATAGTAAAAAAGAGGGGACAAAAATGTCCCCTCCATCTGGTTTTCTACAGTTTGAGTTTCACGATTTTAAATCGGAAAACATAATTGTCCCGTTTTTTTATTTTTTCTTATATTTCTTAGAATCCGCAGCAAGCGCATCAAAATAATTAATTGCTTTTTGCAATTCCTTTTCTTTTTTCTCTTCTTCTTCCTCTGCGGTGAGCGGGAAGATTCGAAACGGCTTTGCCGGATACTCATATGGTGCTTGACCATTTTTCCTGAACATATTGCATACGGTAGCTTTGAGAGCTTCTACAGTGTACACGCCCTGCATATGTTCGTGGAAATTCTTTCTGTCCTCAGAAAACTTATATGCTAAATCGTAGCATTCCAGCTCTCTTGGTTCAGAGTCCATAAACTCTGCTTTTGAAACTCCGTTATAAATATAGAACGGAAGTAAATCTTCCATAACATATCGGCTAAATGGTTTCTGAATTTTTTTTACTTTTTGGCTGGCTTCTCGTGATCCTGTGGTGCTTTCACTCCATTCTCCATTTCCGGATTCGGATTCTGAAGAATATCGTTTAAAAAACCCGCGTTCATAAGCTCATCGGCAAGAATGCCAAACAACTGTAAGAGTCCTCTTGGTTCATCGGTTTCTTCATCTTTGTAATCATCCAGTAAATTCCCGATTTCCTGCAATGATTCTGCCGGATTGTATTTTTTAAATCCAACAAAAAGAAGCTCCCTGATTACGCAGAATAAGTCTTTAGTTCTTCTAATTCCGGAAACGTCTCCATCTGTTTCGATTTCTGCTGATTTAAAAAGCTTTGCCAAGTCCTGAACTCTTTCCATAAGATCTGTATCGCAGAACGCATTGTAACCAAATTTGATAATATAATCAGTTCCATTAATTGTTAATTTTGTCATATCATATATCCTCCCAAATTAAAATAGAAATTCCCGCCATAGATTTGACTCAATGGCGGGATGTTTATCAGCCCCCGAGTGGAGATGGAAAATCTTCATCAGACGGCTCAATTTTGTCTTCAATCTTGATTTCATCTGAAATTGTTACGTTTGCAGTAACTTCCCATGCTGCATTTACTTCGGCAGATGGAACGCCAAGTCTTGAAGGTACAATCGGAATAAACCAAGCCTTTGTAAGGTCTGGATGATAAATTTCCAGCCAAGGTCTTTTGCCTTCTGCTTTGTTCTTGTCCCATGTGCCACAGATGTTTTCCCAAGTATCAATGAACACCTGAGACATACCAAATGTAAATCCCATGGCTCCCGATAAATCGAGAAGTCCCGGAACGGATGTTTTGTATTTTGTTGCGTTCAGAGATGTGGTGTCGATAGTATCAGGTTCCGGGTTCATATCCGGAATGGATTTTGGTTTCTGTAAATTGTAATATTTGTCTGTTGGGCGTGTGCCCGCTATAGTTTCGAATGCAATCGCGACCTTCATGCCAATGGTACTGAGGTCAATCGCTGGTGTTGCTGCCATATTCGGCTCCTTTCTGCTTTTCAGCTATAAAATTACAATAAAAAAGAGCCACATGGCTCTGATGCGTAACCCTGCATCCGGGAGATAAAAGGATCACCGTCCTTTCTATTCATCTGTGCCTGTTTTCAGTTCTGGAAGCCCTGCTACAGATGTAAGCAAGGATAAAACACCGGAAAGAACGGACGCGGATACGACCATCTTCCAGTCAACGCTTCCAAGGACTGTTGCGGTTCCGATTGTAGCAACTGCTGTCTGAGCAATTGTCTTAACAGCTCTGATTCCCGCAGCTTTCAGCCATTGTAATTTATCTTTACTCATAGGACACTCTCCTTTCTTTTTGGTATAAAAAAATAGAAGCTGTTACGCTTCCAATAATTGCCCGGTGTAAATTCTACTGTACCGGCTTATGATTCGTTTGAAACTCTTTTCGGAGTTTGCAACTTCTTCCGGTCCGTATGTTCTTCGGAATCCCATAGAAATCATGGCTTCATGACTCTTACTGTCGATTTCGTACGCTGTTGACAAGGCTTTTACACCTGATGCGTAGCTCTCAGTTTGAAACGAAAGCACAGTCGCGCATTCACTTCCATCAAGGCTAGATGATTGTGTTGGATTTCCCATCAAAAACAACCGGGCATATTTCTTTTTGTCTGTCGCTATTGTCTGACTTTTTTCCATGGAGTAATTGCCTTTGCCGACAAATGCTCCAACAATCTTGCTCCAACGTAAAAGTGCTTCCTCTACTGGAGGATAGATAACAGTCGGCATAGGGCACCTCCTTTTGAGCATGAAAAAAGCACCCACCGCTCAGGTAGATGCTTTTATATGTTATAGTATATCAAAGACAGAGGTATTATTCAGTATTATCAGGTATTAACTTTCATGATGCAAACACTTCTTTTGCAATTTTCCTAATACTCTGCATGATTTTCACGCTTGCCTTATATACCGGCATAGTGGCTTCGGTACCATAAGAGCGTACCCATTCGCCAGAATCGGCAAAATAAACCCACGATTCATTCTTTCCGTTTCCTTGCCCGTATGAACCGATTGTATATCCAAATTCTTGCCCTTTGGGATGTAGACTGGTTCCTGCAGGAGTGTTATACGAAATACCCGCTCCGAACTCAATGAATAAAAGGTCAGAGCCTTCGCACACAAGTGTTGCCTGAGAATAGCCACCAAAGTTATTGATTCTGATATAGGTATTATGATTTTTGTCAGAATCGCCTTGTGCCAATGCTATGTTTTCATCTATGACCGGGATTCCAAGTTCTGCCAGCCTGCGGACAAACTCTTCATTCTTGCTTGCAAGTGACTTCTGGTACGCTCTGAGCTGCTTTATTGTGTCCTGTATAGATTTATGCGACAATTCCATTTTGATAGTCTTATTCGCCATCTGAGCCATCTCCTATATACTTGATGCCATATCGTGCCACATTGCCTTTCTGGGTGTCGAGAATCTTTTTCAGACGGTAATCTGGCGGTACTGTAGGTTCTCCGCCTTCACCTAAAACAAGTTCTCCTGCTTCGGTCAGTTCCGGTTTGCAGTCTATCCAGAATACATCGGCAGTCTGTGGCTTGAAGTTGCGGTCGAAGTTTGTGATATACCTGTCATAATCCGGGATATAACCGGCGGATAATTCCTCTGGCGTTCCGGCAGTCGCAGATACGGACAGGTGATGTGGTTCTGGTTTTTGGTATGCTTTGATTGTGTCTATCCCGTCAAGTCCTTCAGTCACCCTTGACCAATACACTGTCTGTTTTTGACGTTTCAATCCTCTCATGGCGATTTCTCCCTTCAAAAAGAGTCTTTTTATTTTAATCTTATATTGCATATTTCATATGAGACACTTTTACATCTTCATCAGATACTTTTGCGTAGATCATTGTCGTGTTAATGTTGACATGTCCAAGAATCTTCTGCACCTCAGTAATCGGCGTGCCTCTTTGAAGCATAAGAGTCGCAAGAGTATGCCTAAATAGATGCGGCGTTAGAGGTCTGTCCAGTTCTGCCCGCTCACCGATTATTCGTACAATTCTTTCTATTGCTTCTTTCTTGAGTACTTTATGTGGCTTTCTTTCACTTACAAAAAGATATTCCGACTCATCATCTCTAATTGCGAAGTATTGTTTTAAAAGTAATTTACATCGGGCATTTAGGTACGTTGTTCTATGCTTGTTGCCTTTCCCCAAAACAACTACTTCGCCTTTGTAAAAGTCTATATCTGTTTTCTTTACACCACATACTTCTGTAACCCTAGCTCCGGTACTATACAGAAATTCAACCAGTGCTTTTTCGCGTACGGTTTCGCACGCTTGCCTGATTCTTTCCAACTCCATATCTGTCAGAGGTTGCTTTTCGATACGCTCATATTTGATGTTTTTGATAACTCTGCATGGGTTCTTGCCTATATATCCTTCGTTTGCAGCCCACTCGAAGAAAGCGTGTATGGCAGTTCTTCTACTATCAAGTGTTCGATTGCTCAATCCTCTGCTCTCCTGAGCGTTATACAGATATACACGGATATCATTTGCAGTAATGTCTTCTGCGTTTTTATTGACTGTGAAAAAGAAATCATCCAGATAAAGATTGTAGAGTTCGAGCGTCTTTTTGCTCAAACCCTCGATTTTCCTACTTACAATGTAAGTTTTGTAGAAATCTGGCAAATATCCAGTATACTTTACAACTGCTGTTTCTCTTTGACTAATATCAAAATCATTTACATACAACGCCAGTTTGTTTCTGACTCTTTCAAGATATTCTTCTGGAATTTCTTCATACAGCTTGGTCATAAACCCATTCACGAATTTATCTCTCATAAAAAATACCCTCCTTTTGGGTTCACAAAGGGAGAGTACCATGTTATAATAATACTGTACCCTTTGTGGTGTTGGAGTTAGGTTTTTTTGATTGGTAGTCGGGAACCTAACTCCTTTTTATTATGCTTTTTTGATTGTTATTTTCTCTTCATCGTATTCGAGAATTACTTTTCTGTCTTCTTTGGTAATACCGAGCATCCGAACTGCTTCTGACGGAAGTGATATTTTATAGTTGACAGATTCTTTGCCTGCGTTTCCGCCGGCCTTGTTAATCATGATATTTCTTTCTACTTTTATCGAACTCACCTCCATATAATGAATTTATACTCATTATATATCATTGGTGTCCAATAGTCAATAATTAACTTTAGGGGCTTTAGTTAAGTTTACCCTCAGAATCAGTTTCTTCCTTATTAATATCCATCAGCTCATTGTACTGTTCCTCAGTAAGCCTGCCCGTTGCGAAGAAAATATCAATCTTATTTTTTAAATCATCTGTCAGACCGTTTTTCTCTTTAAGTTTTAGTAATGTTCTATATAACATAATCATACCTCCAATTCTGTAAGTGCTACTGCGTACTCGCTGTTAACATAGGCTTCTGCCGCCTGTGTGTCGATGTCCTGAGCGCGTGCATCCATATCATAGATATAATCTCTCGTATCGCCTATCTGCTGTTTTACATAGTTCCAACCGTTCTCCATTGAAATTGGATAGTTGAATACTGTATATCCGTCCAACTGTTCTGAATTGATAGATATGTTTGTGGTTGGATAATATGTTGCAAGTGCCTTGAACGCAGTGATTTCTTCTGTGGTGAGGTCGATTTCTTCTGGAGTTTCAAGTTCATAAATAATTTTTACATTATGATTACCGACAGGAAGATAAACTCTTAATTCTCCTACATTACTTCCTGATATACAAGCTTGTTTTGAAGCCCACCCTTGGTTAATATCTTCATAAACTATATTTGTAATATTGCAAATTACATTTTTAATAAACGGAATATCATAATCGTAAATACCTAATCCGCCAACAGACACAGTGACAGCAATGCTTATAGTGTCAGATTTTTCCTTGATATGTCTCACCAACTTCCCCCGCTCCACATCCACATAATCCGCAATATACTGTTGTCCGTCGATTGTGACGTTACCGCCTGAACTTACAGGGATTGCATTCAATGTGTATGGGAGAGTGAGTGTCTGTTCGTCGTGGTATGGTTCATAAGATGTAGCTTCTGAGCCTTTTTCAATTTGAATGTTCTTGTAGCTGATGGTATCCCCTGTCGCGGCTACGCCAAACCTGAATGTAATAAATGTAACCCCGCTTGGGACAGTATATGAAAGTTTTTTTGATTTTCTATTATCGATGTTAACCGAATTACTTGCTATTCCATTTCCAAAAATATAAATATAACCTTCTTTATTATTTTCAATCTGTTCCCAGGATAAAGTAAGAGTTTCGCCCTCACTTACTTTGATTTTAGCATTATCAGGAAAATTATTTCCCATTTCAGAATAGCAGTCATTCTCAGTAGCCGTAAGAGTAATTCCATTGTTCTCATAAATCGCGGTTCCTCTTGTAATAGGCGTGCCTTTCCATGCATTATAATTCAGCAAATTCTTCCCCCACACCTTCACTGTCGGATTCACCACGCTCTTAATCTCAACTGGATTCTCTGGCGTTGGCGTTCCATCCTGCGAAGATTTCCCATACAGCATCATATCTTGAATCTTGCCATTGTCAGAGTCGGCAAGATGAGTTTTGCCTTGTGAACTTGCGTAGAACTTAGTGATTTTGGTGGATATATCTTCCTTTAGTGAATTAGTTTCCGTTTTCAGTGAAGCAATGTCTGTCTTGTTCTGCTCGATCTGCTGTGCCTGTTCCGTGGTGGCTCCGGGCTTGACCGGATTCTTTTCAAAGTATTCCGTAACTAATCTTTGTATTACCGCCTCTGCTTCTTCTTTTGTGAGATACAGTGACATATCAATTGGAGCGCCCATGGTGTCCCAAACTACGCCATTCCATGCCACATTCATTCCTGCTTCGCCGTAGACCGACTTAGACTCGATATTGTACATATCGCCAATGTCTGGATTTAATGGAAGCAAATCAGCAGTCGCAACTGTACCTCTGTATCTTACAGGGCTGTTCAGTTTTGCTTCCATATCGGAAATCTGGCGTTTTAAAATTGCATATACTTTCTTTGCTGTTAATGCCATATGCGCTTCTCCTTTACAGTTTGTACCATGTGTCGGTAGGTTTGTGATATTCGTATAATTCAGAAGTATCAAGGCATAATGCCGAAGAACCACTCTGTACATAATGTGGGAGCTTTGACACGTCCTTTGAAAGCCCCTCGTAATCACGAACCATACCTCTTGCGTCTGTACATACCCAACTGCCTAAATCCGGCAATTCATCACCGGGATTGTACTTGATTCCATCAAAAATAACTGTGTTTTCTGCTTTTGCCATCTATGCAATCATCCTTTCTGCCCCGATAGGAGCCACATATGTGAACTGGTTTCCTAAAATGTCTCTGGCTGTGCCAATCACGAAACAAGAATAGTCGGCCAGAAGATTGCAACACCATTCTTCTGCATCAACCCAATATCGTTTCTTGACCATGCGGTGAAGTTCTGGCAATAGACCGTAGCTGAACATCACGCAATGACCTAATTCATGAATAAATACACGGTTCAGAAGCTCTCCGTGAAGGTTATTTGCGATTGAAATAATACGGGTGGAATAATCCGATACCCCGAGCGTTCTATTGCCTGTACGGTCAATTAACACGCTGTCGTGCGGAGACACAAACTGTACTCTCCATAGGTCTCCGTTCATATAAAATTGTCTTAGCATGGCTTATCACCAGCGTCGCAGGGCAAGGAAACTCACCACTCTTGAGTGGTGGGAGGAATGCCCGTTTTAGCGACGCATTTTCCTTTCTATAAATAAATATTGTTCTTCGCCAAAATGTATGTTATAATGTTTTTGGTGAAGAAAGTAGGTGTTATATATGGAACAGACAATTACGGCAAAACTTCAGATTTTAGTCAATCCTTCTGATAAACAGATACTCTGTGATACCATGAAGGCTTATTCTGATGCCTGTAATTATGTATCCGAATTCATATACAAGACTCATAATCTTAGCCGTTATAGCGTGCAGGAAGATACTTATCATCAGGTACGGGAAATTTATGGTCTCCGTTCCCAGATGGCTGTTTCTTGTGTACGCACAGTTATAGCCAAATACAAAACCATTCTTAAAAATCAGAAAGAATGGATAAAACCTACATTTAGACTGCCTCAGCTAGACCTCGTATGGAATAGGGATTATTCTCTTAACACCAAAAACAATATTTTCTCTGTAAATACACTAAGCGGTCGCATCAAGGTGTCTTTCTATAAAAATGGTTTTGAACGATATTTTGCCGATGACTGTAAATTCGGAACGGCTAAACTTGTTAATAAGCACGGTATGTTTTTCTTACATATACCTGTAACATACGAAATTTCTATGCTCAATAAGTCAGAAGTTTCTAATGTTGTCGGTGTAGACCGTGGGATAAGATTTCTTGCTGCTACATATGACAGCAAAGGAAAATCTGTATTCTACGATGGTAATATAATCAAGCAAAAACGTGCTCATTATAAGGCTTTGCGTAAACATTTACAGCAAGTCGGTACTCCGTCATCCCGTAGACGAATAAAAGCTATTGGTCAACGAGAAAACCGTTGGATGCAAGATGTAAATCATTGTATTTCTAAGGCACTCGTTGAAAGCAATCCTGATGGCACTATGTTTGTTATCGAAGATTTAACAGGAATCCGCTCTGCTACTGAAAGAGTGAAAGTAAAGAACCGTTGTATATCTGTATCATGGTCTTACTATGATTTAGAGCAAAAATTGTCTTACAAAGCCTTAAGACATCATCAGCTTGTAGAAAAGGTTAATCCTGCTTATACAAGCCAAGCATGTCCGAAATGCGGTCATACCGAAAAAGCGAATCGCAATAAGAAAATACACTTTTTCTGCTGTAAAAATTGCGGTTATAAATCGAATGATGACCGCATAGGAGCTATGAATCTGCATCGTATGGGAATAGAACTTTTAGTACCTGATGCAGTTGCTACGGAGTAAATCTCTATAGCACAGGTACAAGTCAACGTGCCTACAATGTAACGCCACTTTTAGCAGTAATGCTAAACGACTAAATGTGGAAGGAGTAATCCGTTATACCACAGGGCAGTTACAAGCCCATTCCATTTAAGTGATGGGTAGTTGACCATCCTTTTCTCAACTGAAAAGCCCCTGCTACATTCCTGTAACAAGGGCAAAATTCATTTCATATTTAATTCATCTGCTGTATGAAACGTGTCAAGTCAGTCTTCATCTGCTGTCTGATTGATGCGTCTGCATCATCCCACATTTCTTTCATATTGCGGATGATATCTTCTGTATACTCTTTCATGGAATCATCCATTTTTCTCTTAGATTCAGCGTCTTTGGAATCGTGATAATGTCTGCGATTCTCACTGTATCTGTCGTAGGTTTCACCATATCTGGACTGCCTATTGTTCATACCGTCCATTCTCATATCACTACGGTCTGGATGATAGCCCATGCGGTACATATTACGTTCAAGCTCTGGATTGCTCGGATATTCACTTACCCAGTCGTCATCCTGCATATGGAGATACGGCATATATCCCATTCGGCTTCCTCTTCCTTTTGGTGCAAATCTGCCGTTTGCGTAACGATAGTTGTCATATCCCATGCGTCCAAGATACTTCTCTTCCTGCTCGCATTCGTCCATAGCTTCTACGATTCTGTAATCCTTATCTGCACAGATTGCACATTTTACCGCTTCTAAGCAATCTTTCAGATCATCCCAGTCCTGAGAACTAAGATTGTCAAATCCATGTGCTTTGGCTTTTTCCATAGCCCATTTTCCCATTTCCATTGCAACTTTATGCATTAATTGCCCCCTTTCTGGCAGCCTGTGTAACAGGTGTGTCTGTCGTTGGGGCTGTACCATTAATTGCTGTTAAATTGTTACTCGGACTACAAGCTGGATTTCCCAACATCTTGAATACTCCGCCAGTTGCACTTGTAGCTACTCTGGTTGCGTATTTCGTTCTGGTTCTTATTCCGCAAGCCGTAACCTGTGCACAGCAACGATTCTCTAGCGGATACAAAGTTGTTCCTGTTCCTATTTGAATCATTACCGGGGCGGTAATTGTGGTGGCTTCTGGTATACTTTGTGCGATCACAATGCAATACTTTTCTCCATTGGAATAACTGCCTGCCGGGAGTGTGATTACAAGATTGCCACCGGTAAACGATACAGACTGGCTGATTACAAGATGGCTGCAAAGCTTACAAACATTTTTACAACTCATATTTTATACCTCTCAATCAAATAAGAGGTGAGCCGCAACCCACCTCTTAGAATTTAGTCAACCTCTAAGGGTGAGTTACTTAGCAGCAACCACTGTTGCATCCACATCCGTTGTTTCCGTAATATCCATACAAATTACTTGCCGGATATGCCGGAACCGGAAGTGGTGCAGTGCGTCTGAGAATTTCTGCTGTATTTGCGTTCATAGCCGCCTGTAATACCGCATTCTGGTCGGACTGTGAAGCCGCCAGTTTAAGTGCCTGATTCTCTGCTCTAAGGTCTGCTGTTTCCTTCTGGCAAAGATAATCAAGAATGGCACGGGTGTTGCTGTTCTGATTTTCCAGAATATCTCTGGTATTGTTGTTCATTGAGTTCTGGATTGCACAAGCGTTGGTAGCCATATCATATCTGATCTGAGCCTGTCCTTCCCTGTTGTCACAGCAACACTGAGCTAACTGAGACTGTAATGCATTCTGTCCCTGCATAAGTGCAATGTTTGTACTATTAAATCCCTGCTGGGTCTGATAGCCAAGATTGCAGATAGCATTATCTACGCCGTGGAATCCATTAGAAATATTCTGATTGATTCCATTCAGCTGAGCCAACTGGTCATAACCAAGGTTACAGATACCATTGCTGATACCATCGAGCTTGCTAATTACGGACTGGTTATCGAAGCCACGTTGTAAAGCAGAGTCTAAGAAATCTGTGCTTCCATTTCCTCTGTTTCCGCCGAAGCCCCAGCCATTGCCTCCCCAACCAAAGATGAGAAGTATAATGATCCACCATGCCCATCCACCGCCGAAGCCGTAGCCATCATCTGCATGATTATTAGAGCCTGTTGCTGCCGCAATGTCAGCAAGGCTATATCCGCCTGAATTCATCATAAATTCAAACCTCCTATTTGATTTATTTTACAAATCAAGTAGAAATCCCGGGCTTTCAGCTCAATTTTGTAGCAATGTTAAATGAAATATAGTATAATATTTATGTGGGAATAGGGATTCGCGACCCGAAAGTCACATGCCTTAGTGATTTTCCCACAACCAATAAAGGCGTACATCAGAAAGGCAAGGTGTTATTTTTATGAAAGAAATATGGAAAGACATTCCAAAATACGAAGGTGTTTATCAAGTAAGCAATCTAGGGAATGTAAAAAGTTTGCAATCAGGAAACCATCATTCCAAAATCAAAATATTAAGTCCAATCTGCGCTGACGGGAGATATTTGCGAGTCAGTTTATATCGGAATAAAAAGCCTGCGTATTTTATGGTACATCGTCTTGTTGCAATAGCGTTTATTCCAAATCCGGAAAACAAGCCTCAAGTTGACCACATTAACGGAAACAAAAAAGATAATTGTGTAAATAACCTTGAATGGTGCACGTCTTCCGAAAACAATTTGCACGCTTACAAAATCGGAATAAACAAAGGTTCTAAACCGTGGCTAGGGAAAACCGGATTCCAAAACGCATCTTCTATTCCAGTGAGCCAAATTGATTTAAACACTGGGAATATTATTGCCACTTTTGGAAGTATAGGTGAAGCTTCCAGAGCGACTGGATGTTCGGAGTCCAAAATAGGGAAATGTTGCAAAGGCATTTTTTCTCAAACACACGGATTTGGTTGGAGATATGCGGATAAATAATTTATCCGCTTATTTTATTCCAAACTGGTTCTTAACCTGCGATAACATATCATCAGGATTAATTCCTTTTTCTTTGCAAAGGTTTCTTGCAAGTTTTTCAAGACCTGCACTGTCGCCTTTTTCCATCATATTGATAGCATTGTTTATAACTGGGCTGTTCCCAGACTGATTTTTCATAATATTGATGATAGCTTGCTGTGGATTTCCACCGTTACGTATCATCTGCATAAGTTGCATAGGGTTCATCATCTCTGCCTACCTCCGTTCTGCTTAGGTTCTGGTGTTCCCGACATCTGCGTCGGAAACATATTCTTTATTTCAGAAATCTCCGAACAAACATCATTCCGAAGCTGATTAAACATTGCTTCAATGTCAATCTGCTTTTCATCTTGCTTTGGCTGTTGTTCGTCTGGGTTTGCAAGTCGGTAAACAAAAATCCTGCTCCTTCCATCGGATTGAAGCTGTTTTCTGTAAATTTCAGTTCCGTCTGTTTTTGGATAGTAAACAGGATTGCCGGACATATCCACATCTTTAGCCTTTACAGTATCAATCCCATCCACCATCTGTCCTTGAAGCATAGGGGATTGTGGAATTGACTGTAACTGTTGCATCTGCATTTGACCATAAGGCATTGCCTGTTGGTAATTATTCTGCAATTGTGCCAGCCTGTCCTGATACGGCTGTATTTGTCCGTATGGGTTGTTTATCATTGGCTGTTGCGGATAATACGGATAACCTGCCATAATCTGTTCCTCCTGTCCGGGATTCAAGAATCATATCCATATCATCTATGGAACGATGCTTTTCCCATATACCCTCGTAAGGGTTCCTTAACATAATCATTGTGTTTTCTCCTATGATTATATTATATAGGAAGGAACTCTGTTTTTGAACGTCACTATTTCGCCACGTTTTCGCCATAATACAAAGAAAAGCCCCGACAATACATCGGGGCAACTTTGGAAATTTTCTTCTTTATTCTTTTGTTAATTCGGTCTATGGTTCTCGGACTATACCCCATAAGTTCAGATGCTTCCCATAGTGTCTTTTCGCCATAAGCCCGTAATCGAAACAGTTTTTCTTCTCTGGAATCGAAGCCTGCTTCTTTTAAATAAAATTTTCTTTCATCTTCTGAAAAGTCTGTATAATTCATATTTCCACCGTCCTCCCTTACAAGTGGAATCAAACTGGAAGAATACCGCTTAACATAAAACCGATAACTGCGCTGACAATCGCTGTAATAACGCATACAATGATTGTATCGTAACGCTTTCCCGGGACTGCCATGAGAGTCTTTATATTGTTATTCATCTCATCCACAGTCGACTTGATATGGTTCAAGTCATTCTCACTTAATGCTGTCTTTCTTTCCAGTTCCCCGATACGCTCATAAAATTCTTTACTACGATCAGATTGCTTCTCTTGCATCAGCTGAAAATTCTTTTCCAGTTCTTCTATGCGGTGTTCATTAAAACATTCATGTTCACATCCCATCGCCAGTTCCTTTCTTCACTCCCTTAACATTTGCTTTTCCCTACTGAATATAAGCAACCCAGCGGCACTCCGGGAGGACAACATACTGTGCCACGTGACCCAACCATCTTAGTTAAATTAAACTTCCTGCAAATGGAAAAACGCCATGATTGATATATATTTCCGTTTCGGATTCCCATTTTCGACTTACTGAATTTTCAGAGTGCGATTCTTGGAACTCGGCCCCCTGTTTCACAAGGAAATAGAGAGCCAGATCAAATATGCAATCATAACAGCATTCCATATCGGTATTGATTTTTTCGTCTGTATATCCAGACGGATAGTTGCGTTTCTTTTTGAATGAACGAATTGCACGCTTCACAGACAAAGAAATCATACCGTCAGTTTCCACATCATCGGATAGATACTCTTTCAGATCATTCACAAGCCGTTCGTCCATTCAAGATCACCTACCCTTGCTGAGATAAAATTTCAGAGATAATACCAGCCTTATTTGTCGATGTCAGGGCATAGCCATTGTCACTTGCGAGCTGTTTCAGTTGAACTACTGTCATGCTTGACAGCTCGCTTTCTGTATGCTTGTGTTTTGAAGCATCATTAACACTTACTACAGATGGTGACTGGCTGTTCTCGTCGAGACTATGCCCGTTTATTCCCCCGCTTTGGTACCGATTACGATACCGCCATTAGCTTTTGCTGCTACTGGAATAAACATACCTGATGCTTTAGTCCAAACTGCAACTGGGTCTTGTGTAGCCCACATGGACAGTGTTACGAAAGAACGGTTTTCTTCCTGAATGAACTGTCTGTATTCAAGTTCCTCAGGTGTTACGCCCCAGAGTCCAGTGCCAAATGAACCGTTCGGTTCTGCTTCATACAGAGTGAATACATCCTCTTTGAAGTATCTTCCTGTTTTGAGTGAACCATCTGCTTTTCTGAATTTGAATTTCTCGTCACAACGATCAATTGTGATTCCGTATTCCTGCATAAGCAGATTAGCAAGCTCCTGTTTTGTCAGAAGACGTTTGTTTGCTGCTCCTAAGACCGCTGTCTGCATTGCAGTGTTGTTTCTCATATAGTTAATCATTTTGAGAGATGTAAGGGCTTTGTTTACTACGAAGCCATTGTCTTCTGCGATAGCAACCATCTTCTGAATATCACCCATGATGTCCGCATCTGGCTTAGACCAGTCTGTCATTTCTACCTTTGCGCTGGACGGAACGCCGTAATCAATGCTCATATCAACGTTGTTCTCTTTGACTTTTACTGCACCAGTAGAAAGGAACTGTCCTTTCATGACATTTGCTCTGGCAACAACGCCTTCAAACAGGTTAGCTGCATCATCAAATACAAATCTCTTTAAGTTCTCGTCATCCGGCACACCATTTTCAATTGCCTGCTGTAATCTCTCAGACTGATTAATTTTTCTCTTAATAAAGAGCTTTTCAGTCAGGACTTTTTCGAAGCCCGGTCTTGTTCCGATTTCTGCTTCAGTATCAAGTGCATGAACGAATGCTACCTCTGGAAATCTCTGTCCAGCCATAAGTCTGTAGTATTCAGCTTTCAGGAACTGGGTTTTGACATCCGGGAAGATGGTGTCAAGAATGCCCGGTCTTTTTACGCTGAAATCTTGAGAAAAGTTAAGTCTTTCTTCCTGTGTGATTGATTCTAAAATATTAAATGGCATCTGCTTACCTCCTTAAAATTCTGGGTCTGTAGTGGTTACAAAAACGATACCTGCTTTTTCAAGCTCTGTTTTCGCAGTGGTTTCTACTGTTACCGGAAGTCTTTTTTCAAGAACACGTCCTGCAACAATTACGGAAATCGGTCGTTTTGTATCGTCTGTCATATCGACGTCTTCAAACACAATGCCTTTAGCACCAGTTGCGTTTGTCGGATATACAGAACCTGCCTTGATAATCTTCTTAGTTCCAACGGTTTCAGCATTTGTCTGTTCTGCTGTATAGGTTTTAAGTACCAGTCCTACCTCGGATTCGAGGATATTAGGTGTGGATTCGTACTGCTCTGTTTTCATAAAAGCCATAATCTAAATCTCCTTTTCTTAAATATTTACTGGGGCATTATCATCTGCCGGTTTATTTTCTGGATACATTTTTGCTGAGTACGCTTTTGCATATTCAGATGCTTCGCTTTTCTTTTCTGGTTCTCCACCAGGTTTACCGCCACCCGGATTAGGTGTGTTTTCAAGGGCTTCTTTTTCCCATGCGGCTTTTGCTGTATCAAGCGTTGATTTATTTACTTCGGAAATTCCATCAACAAAAGTCTGGGCTTCTTTGAGTGCATCTTCAGCATCCATATTTGAAAATGCTTTGATTGCTCCTGCGTAGGCATCTCCTTTCATTCCTGCACTCGCAAAAATAGAAGTGATTTTGCCTGTCAGGGCATCTTTCTGAGCTGCTTTGAGTGCAGATTCGAGATCAGAAATTCTTTTTTCATTTGTTGCCTTCTCTTTCTGATGCTCCAATTCTGTTCTTTCAGCTTCGCTCATGTTCTGCTTTTTCAGTTCTTCCAGTTCTGTTTCCAACGCTTTTGCTTTTTCTGCATCTTCTTTTAATTTCTGATTTTTGGCTTTTTCCTTAGCCACATCAGAATTTGACTGATTCAGGAAAGAGGTAATCTGCTCATCGGTTGCATCTGGAAAGATCTTCTTTACATCTTCTCTTGTCATTGAAATCTCCTTTCACCAATACGCTTTTTTTACGCTGTTCGCTCAGCTCAAGGTGTCTCCCATGATTACGCTATCGGGATGCATATTTTTTTTAATAAAAAAGAGACGATTTTACTCGTCTCTAAATCAACTGTATTGAATTGAACACCGGCAGTTCACAACCTCATCTGCCGAAGCTCCTAGCGAGGTGTCTTTTGGAAATTGTAGTAAGCTATCTCCAACCGAAAACGGCTCATCAATCGGGAGTATGGTTCCTCCGACTTCAAGGTGTGTCTTTCGTTCCCTTTTGTCTCCTACGTCAATCCATTTCTTCTTTGTCTTTCCTGCTTTCACAGCTTTTGAATACTGTCTGTAATTCAGTATCGAATTAGCTTCGCATTCTGAAATAAACATTGTCCGGTCATTTGACAGGTAATAATCATCAGTAATGCTTTTGTCTTCGGCAGAAAATCTTTCAAATGTTGCATCAATAATTTGTTTTGTCACGTCAAGAGCATATTGCTTGATATATGTGTCTATAAGCATATACGAAGCAATTACATCCAGATATTTGTCGTAAAATTGAGTCTGAATGTATTCTTGATCTGATTCTCCACTTTCTATGGTTGTTTCTATCAACGCTAAAATATAAAGGACAACTTCTTCCATTTGTTCAGAAAAAGCTATCCTTTCTTGCTTTTCTTTGTCTGATATTGACATTTTGCTGAAATATTCTTTATACGGTTCACTTCTGCGATTGTTGGGCCTGATATTTAATTCATCGTATGATGAAATACTCATTCTGAAATCACATCCTTATTGAAGCCATTCAGCAAATCTTGCGCTTTCTGCAACTCTGAGTCTGGGTCTGCCAATTCCGGATAAATGGTTCCGAGATATGGCAAACTCATTTCATATACTTTTTGTGGATCACTAAATAATCCGCAAGTAATCAGCGCAATAAGCGGATGAATTTTATTTTTGAACAGATAATCAAGTGCCTGCGCTTTGACAAGCATGTTATCCGTTGGGTTTCTGGTGATTTTTACATCAAAATCTCTGGTCGAAATATTTACATCCATTGAAGTTTTTCGGATGATATTCAAAATAATTCTGGCAGATGCTTTTTCAGCTTCTTTCGTAAATGCTTCTACCAATTTTGCGTCTCGTTCTGCAAAATCCCAACCATTCCTCAGATACACCGCATTCCCTGTGTCTCCACCGGTATTGCCCTGTCGATTCGGCATTGCTTCTACAATCAGCATATTGTTGTAAATATCATCTTTTGCAACCTGACTTTCTGACTGATTTAGTTCAGCAGTCATTAAATCAACATCTGATTGCGTTCCATTCCCGACGTCTTTTACGGATACAGCACCGAGTTTTATCATTTTTACAAATTCTGCTTCGTCAATCTCACAGTTTTTGAATTTCATTAGGGCTTGCACGAACTGTTCAACCCCATTCAGTCTGTCAGATTGATATTTGTTGATTGCATCATACATTGTGATCGCAATTTCAATGTCAGAAAGTCTGTCGTGATTATTTGGATATTCAATGATAGGAATACCGCCAAAACCATTGATTCCAGATTCTGTTACCGCTCCATTTTGTATTTTGAAATACTGTCTGGAAGAATAACACTGGTAATACTGCTGATTGTCCTCGTCTTTTAAAATCTGGACGGAAAGCACTGGTTTGCCAGTAACGCTTGAATAAACAATATATACATCCTGCGGTGATGGGATAAATATTCTGAAAGGCGGTAAGTCTCCATCCTTTGTCCATTCATCCTCTCTTAGAATTGCTTTATATGCAGTTCCTACTGCGCTCTGGTATATTCCAAGCTGAATGTTTCTGGCGTCTGAATTGGCTTCGTCCAGATAATCATTGAGCCTATCAACTTGTTCGTTTGTTTCTTCACTCGCTTTTTTCTTCTTGCAGACATACTGAATAGGTTCTCCGTATATCTGTCCTGCCTTGAATTTGACTGTTTCAAGGGCATGATTCTCAACAACTTTATTGTTGACCTCTGGGCGAACAAGTTTTTCACGATATAAAATTGGCTGATCGCCTTTGTAATATCTGTAAAGATAATCCATCAGGGTTCTATTCCTGTTATGGATTCCGATTGTATCAGAAAGGACCTGTGCCACGTTCTGGGGAGTAATCTGGTCTACGCCAGTATAGGCAGTTTTTCTGCCAAACTCGCCTTGGCATAGGTCAACAAAATTTATTTTGTTTCTCCCCACTGCCTGTCCTCCTATTTTTCTGCATGAAAAAAGCACCAAGGGTTCTTCCCGGTGCTTATTTTACAGCTTATATTATATAATATATGCAGGTATTATTCAGTATTATCAGGTATTAACTTTCAAAATTCTTAATGTTTTTGACGATATTCAGTGCTTTCGAATGCAATAATTTCACATGAGAATAGGAATATCCCATTTCACAGGCAATCATTTCAAGCCTTTCATCTTTTACATATCGCCTAAACAGCAGATCATACAAATCTGAATTGATATCGCTCACCTTGTCTATTGTTTCAATAATGTCTTGCTTTTTCTTTGTGTATTCAATAACCATTTTTTTGATTTCTGTTTGAATGTCAACAAGTTCGCTTACGGCATCGGTCATTTGATTGGGATTCGGAGTAGACTGAACTTTTTCACCATATGAGAACGATTTAAGCCCAAGAGCAAGACTTCTTAAATGTTCTTCTTCGTATTTTTTATTTTTAATAAGCTTGTCATATTTCTGAATTTGCCCTAAATATTCTCTTGTGGTCATATTATCTCCTTCCCCAAAATGGATTCTGTACTGCTGAAACTTCTGCGAGCCTTTTTTCTGTGATTGACATCATAAGTTGTGTTACCCCGTCAGGTGCATCGTCATGGTCATTGTCCCCAATATATACAAAAGTGGTTAATTCTTCCATGGCATTTTCATATTCTCGGCTGCGATATTTCGGGGCTAAAAATATAAATCTATTTTTTACATCTCCTGAGTATTGATTTATTTTTTCTTTTTTAGCTTGCTTTGACGGAGCTTTTGTACTGGTTGTACTGCACGAATACATATGTTCTTTCAATCGCTCGCTCACATAATATGCGTACATATCTCCACCATTATTTGCCTCAAAGTTAATGTTTTGTATTTTATTCCCCATAATTCTTCCGACAACTAATGGAAGTGTCACCTCTTTAGGACCTGTATTAAAAATCCAGTCATAAATGTAAATATCTCCATTTTCAAATTCCGCTCCTACGGGCATCGACAAACTGTCGCCACCACCCCATGCCACATCACAAGCAGATATATTTCTCACAAAACCGCCTTCGGGAAGAATTCCGTTGTAATATCTCAATTCATCTTCTGCAAATATAATCCCTTCTCGTAAAAATGGTCTCTGTTGATATTTAGCCTCCCATTCGTTAGCATCAAGTCTGGCTTTCATATCCACATAATACTTTGTAGAAAAGCCAACTCCATAATCATATTCGAAGTTTGATTCACCATCATCATTCAAGGCAGGAATCTTACGGAACCTATACAGTGGATTATCTCGATTGAGTTTCTCAATTTTGCCTAATGGGTCGTACAGATTCCATCTTGTTCCAACCATCAGCTCTCTTGCCCCATCAATTTTACGGTCAACCATTTTGTTCAGATACTCTTGATAAGTATTCTCCAAACGAGTAGGGCTTAAAGAATGCTGCCTGTCTCGAACAAGGTCATCCACATACAAATATCCATCAGACGAAATATCAACAGCACCCGTCCATGTTCCCTCGATACCGCGGCAAGTCATTGTGGCGAATCGGTCTGGCTTGTCCAAATTTATCTCAAAATCATCAGCACTTTGCTTTTGCAATTTTGATTTTGGAAATATATCACTGTAGGTATATTCTTGTGTGTTTATGAGATTTAGAAGTTCGCCATAGAAGCCCTTTGCCAGTTTTCCGGAATGACCACCCATTGCATTGTGGCTGTTTGGTCGTCTTCCCATTATCCATGACATAAAAAATATGCACATAGTACTCTTGCCAACACGACTTGGTAACGACAGACCGTAAAATTCAATTATCCTATCTTCCAAATCCTGTAAATCTCGAGCGACTACTTGGAGTGTTTTCTTTCTTGGAATATAAAACTTTTTGCTGTCCGGTCTATTCTTCTCCATGTATAACAAATAACTCTCGAACGCCCATGGAGCTTCCAGCAACAAATAATCCCAGTAAATATCATCAAAATTACCATCACCAGTAATAGCAGCTTGCCTTTCAGCAAGATTATGTGCGTACTGACTGGTTTTTATTGCAATCTTTCTTGCCTCTGGATTCTCATTAAAAGGGAGATCCATGTTCATATTCAGTAACAGATCAAGGCAGTCTTTCTGATTCTGGTATATCGACATATCCCCACTGATAACCTGATTTAATACCGCCCGATACCATTCGAGCGAACCTTCTGTAATTTTTGACATAAAAATAGAGCCAGGCCTCCCTTCTCCTTAGGATTTAGTCTGGCTCTCGCGTGGCTCTCTGACTGATTTATTTATTCTTCTCAATAATAATTACTTGACCTTCGAAACCAAAATCAGTTGACTGGTCAAATGTATGTGTTTCGGCTGATTCGTTATCTCTCATTGGTCGAGTAAGATACCACAAATCATCGTCTTTCCATGTGATTTCTTCCAGTTTTACACCTGGTTTTAATTTTATTGTGGTTGTCCCACCCAAATTCTTTGTTGTCGATTGACATGCTGTTAATCCAAACAGCATCATTGATAATAACGCAGCAAAAAATATTTTCTTCATAAACTCTCCCTTTCCCCCTTTACTGGCCATTCAAAACCAAAATCTGAACGCTTGATTTTACATTGTGGGCTTCCGCCTTTCCAGAAAACTAATCCCTCTATTCTATGTTCGGAAAGATATTTCTTGATTCCTTCAAATGTTCGTTCGACTTCTACAACATTTCTCCCATGCGGGACAAGATCATCGTAATTATAGTTATATGGATTTCCACTAAAATGTTTTCCAATAGCTTCATACGTGCCGTCCACCCATGGGCTAAGATTACATTGCATTGAAAAGTTATACGCTTTTACAAACCACTTATCAGACGGATTATTCTCATCAACCTTTACCCATCCCGGCCAATGACCTGTAATTGCGTCTGGTTCGCAACAGGGAATAAATCCCTCTGGTGGTATTTTGCCCTTCTTACAGTCATATCGTTTATAAATTTTTCCGTCAATTACTGCACA
>ERZ773178.216-NODE-216-length-66777-cov-44.828662_pt1 | contig 66777 bp, 66 predicted proteins | sample MGYA00580533_ERZ773178 | MGnify/ENA primary metagenome ERZ773178 (study PRJEB29015, sample SAMEA2737859) | human gut metagenome | biome: human gut; feature: human-associated habitat; material: faeces | place: China | collected 2012 ...
TAAATGACTCGTATGAGGTTGAGGATGTATTACCCTTAGTGAAGTTATGTTAGCATGTATAGTAGTGGATTAAGTTGTAGTGTAGGGTGCGGCAGTTTGTCTGGGTCTTCGATAAATCCGTACACGTGGGGCGGTGTAGTTCCTGTAAGTGGGTACTACACTGTATGCTGTTTATTGGATAGTCGTCCTGTACAGCCTGAGAGTCCTGCTGACTTTATAGTTAGTGATGTACATGCTGTAAGGTTGGCACCGGGGTTTACCGGTTTGGTCTTTGGAGTACGGTCTTTTCCTGCTGTTGACGTTGACTTTAGTGTCAGCAGCGTTATAGATGGTGACAGCTGGGTTATAGACTTAGGGTCTGGTATAAGTTGTGTTGTTCGTTATACTGTATTGAAGTCTGGTCCTGTAGAGGTAGAGGGTTCCATTGATGTCAGTTTGCAGGGTGATTTGACTTCGCTTGCCTATGGTCGGTTATTTGACCTTTATCTGTACACTGCTTTTAGTCGTGTAGACTTAGGTGTGTGGTGGGATTCGAGCGGTGTTATCGGGCGGATGGTGATAGGTGAGTCTTTTATAGTAGCTGAGACAAGTAAAGGTTAGTTAGGTAGATTTATGGCGGAGAATAGTTGGCTTACTGCCTCACCGGTTAGTGGCAGTGGTGATTTGAGTGTTAGTGTAGGAGGTAGTTTGTGGACTGGTCGGTTGGATCGCAGTGGCCAGCTGACTGTAAGTGGTGTAACTTTTCCTGATCTAAGCTGTGTATTGAATTGCACGCAGGCCGGGTCTGTGATTTTGGAGTCTATAGGTGAGTCTTCGGCTACTGTCGGGGCCTTAGTTGAAGGTTACGTAGCTTTGCAGGGCGTTTCTATAAGGAGTAATTTAGCGTCGTTGACTTTTAGTTTTGTCGGGTCTGACGGGGACTCTGCCTGGGTAAGCGGCATCCGGTACAGTGTTGATGGTGGCGACACGATGTTAGACTCGGGGGCGTCTATACCGGGGGATCCTGGTGCTACTGGTGCCTATACTGCTGCTGTGTATGTGAGCGTTGCGGAGGAGACCAGTGGTGTGTCCCGTAGCGGGGTTCTGACTGTTAGTGGCTCTGGTCAGACGCTTGAGTTTACTGTTTCGCAGAGCGCTGGTGTCAAGACTTACGGTCCGGTCGAGATTTTGAGTTTAACGGCCGCCGATGTACCTGCTTCTGGGGGTAGTGTGACCAGTGGTAGTGTTAGCTACCGGCAGACCTACGGGTGGAATGGTGCTACCAGCGGTGCCGGTACTATTACCAGTGGTGGGTCTGTAAGTTGGAGTGGTGGTGCTTCGGGTATAGGCAGTTTAGGCACGACGGTTAAGGATCGTAGTGTAGTAGGCTCGCCGTTGGTAGTTACTGTAGCTTTGAACGATCAGGTTGGCAGCTCGAGTGTAGCTATTTACCAGGCTGCTAACGTTTCTACGCTGACCGGTATTAGTGCTGATACCTTGTCTTATGATGCTATACCTGTATTAGGCGGAAGTTCATCGCCTTATTACTCGATTAGTGGCAGTTATAGTTATACCTCTGGTTCAACCTCAACTTCCGTTATTGATAGTGTAGTTAGATCGAGGATGCGTGCGGCTACTGCTGCTACGAAGAGCTTTGCGTTTGTAGCTCCGGTTGCCGGATTTACGATTGACAGTGACACGGGTGTAGTTAGTGCTACTGAGACTGAGCAGACCTCTGAGAAGGTAGCTCAGGTTAAGATGAGTGTAGCGTATGAAGGGTTTAGCTCGTCGGTTACTGGCACTTGTTTACAGCCTGCCGGTTCGGTAGTTTATGGCACGCCTACTATAGCATTGAGTTATGCTACTGCTCCTGCTGGTGGAGGTACTTTGAGTCCGGTATTTAGCGTTACTCAGCCTTGGGGTTGGAACAATGATACAGAAGCTGGTGTACTGAGTTACGACTTAGAGTCGCTTCCGGATGGTTCCAGCGTGAACTTTACTACTACGGCCGGTACGGTAGGCTCTGAGGATGGTTCTATTACTGTTCCTACTAAGGGAACTACTGAGTCCGGTGTTACTACTTACGCTACTATTTCTTGTGCTGTTACCGTAAATGGGGTTAGTGGGTCCGGTACTGCGGCTGTGTCTCAAGCGGCTAATACAAAGGCTCTGACGGATGTATCTATTGAGCGTAATGGCAGTGGTGCTTTAGTTACGTCTTTTACCGCTGCTGGAGGTACTGCTTATTACAAACCTGTCGGCGTTTATACCTACACTTCTACTTCTACTCAGACTGTAGAGTTGGATTCTGAAGTTACTGAGGATAACTGGTCTTTGGATCAGGCTTGGGGCTCGGTTGCTGCCAACCCGACGTATCCTTGGTGTAGTGTAGTTACTATTAATAGTCGGGGGACTGCTATTGGCAACAGTCGGAGTGCGGTTTTGAAGTTAACCGTAGGTGGGTTATCGGATAGTGTTGTTTTAACCCAAGGGGCCAATAATGTTGAACGTGTAGCTATTACAACAGGCGGTGGTGTTGATGATCCGTTACAGACACAATTTAGTGCTGCAGGATATGCGTTTGTTGCTGCTGCTTGGGCCTATTATACTTCGAATGCCAAACAAGAAATTCAGGATGCTACATTTGATAACTGGACAATAAGTGGATCAGGATTTTTAATGACAGCAGATCCTAATTTTGGGTATGCTGTTGATGTTGGTGTTGAAAACCGTGGCACCACTGTAGGTCCTGAAAGATCTGCCACAATATCGTTTGAATATAGTGGTAAATCGGATAGTATCACCTTAACCCAGGAGGCCAACGAACAGAAACAAACCGCTTGCAGCATTGAAATCGACCATGATTATCAAGATCCGTTGGGATACAATAACACCAATGTTCCTGCAGCTGGAGGACGAGTATGTATCGTTGGGGTACGTCATTACTCTTACACCTCCGGTGCTACCAGTCAGATTGAATATGACAGCTTTACGCTGAATTGCAATCAAAGTTGGTGTGTTCCAGATGATGCGTCTAACTTAACAATATCAAGTAGAGGCACTGTTACGGGATCAGATCGATCAGCGACAGTTTATTGGCAAGATGGATCCTGCAAATCCAATGAAATGACTATCACCCAAAAGGCTAATCAAATTACCGTAACAACTATTATTAAAGATAATGGTAATAGCCCAGATTTGTCGTTTGAAGCAAGTGGAGGATGGACTGGATATGTGGCTAGAGCAGTTTATTCATCTGGTGCGACTAGTTATGGTAGGGATTTATCTGGATGGTCGTTTGATCAATCATGGGGATCATTAGCAATAAATAATTCTGGTCAAGCATCTCAATTTATTGGATTAACTGTGCAAACAAGAGGTACTGAAGAAGGATCTGCTAGAACAGGAACATTAAAAACCACTTACGGAATAGGTGCAAGTATAACAATTACGCAAAAAGCTAATACTGCTACTTATGGTATTCCAACTGGCAGAACGTTATCCGTTTCCGATATTCCTGCTTCTGGCGGTACTATTTCAAGCGGTACTCTTGGAGGTACTATTACTCAGACAAGAACGTTTAGTTCTGGGGCTTCTGATACGATTACTAATCCAACGGTAACAAGTTCAAGCTATTCTGCTGGAGTTTCTAATGGTTCCTTAGGTAATACCGTTGTGCCGAGGACTAAAAAAGGAACTTTAACATATTCTTATGTATGTAATGGGAAAACAGGATCTGTTAGTGCGGATGTGTACCAGCAGGCTAATAGTGAGACCACTATTACCTATGGTGTTCCTGTAGTTTCATTGTCTGTTTCCGATATTCCTGCCTCTGGTGGTACGGTGTCTTCAGGAACTGTCACATATACGCAAACACGGGTTCAGAATTATACCTCCGGAGGAACTAGAGGCCTTTCTAATGTAACTTCAGGAGGATCTATTAGTTATTCTACTGCGGTATCTGCTAGTTCAAAGGGTACTACAGTGTCTGCTAGGTCTAAGGTCGGTACTTTAACTGCTACTGTTACTTTGAATGGTCAGAAGGGGTCCGGTACTGCTGATGTTTATCAGGAGGCTAATATCCAATATGATAAACGCACAGTATTGCATTTTGATAATTTTGCGGGTCCTGCCTCAAAGACTGTTAGTGCCGCAGGTGGTGAAGTTTTTTTATCGCTAGAGGTGGTAAGGGGATATACCTCTGGCGCGGAGGGTAATAGTGTTGATGTAACTAATAACGCTTTAAGTTCTTTCTCTGCCTCTGGAACTGGATTCTCTATAAGTCCTAGTTACAAGGCGCTATTAGTTGTGGACAATAGAGGAACTACTGTTGGTTCGGAGAGGAGTGGAACTGTTACGGGTACCTGGAATGGATTAACTTCTCCTGCAATAGTTTGTACGCAGGAGGCTAATGCAGTTACGAACTCAAACTACAATCCTCGCATCACAGCTTATGGAACGCCCACTGTAAGTATTGGTTCAGGCATGACAGCTGCGGGAGGTTCGGCTACGGTGTCTCATTCAGTTACTAATACGCAAACCTATAATGCCTTATATACCTCTGGAGCCACAGGCCCTGATCAAACCAGATCGGTCGCTGGCACCACTACGATTTCCATCACCTCAAATGGGAATAATGCATTCAGTCTATCTGGGAATACGCTCTCTCATAGAGATATGGCAACCACTTTGGCAACAGACTCCGTGACCATCACAGCCAAAAACTCGGGTGATACCTCCAAGACTAAAACCGCAAGCACGTCCATCACAAACTCTCGTCAGGCTACGGGCAGTTCTGGTGGAGTAACAACTTATGGAAACGTCATAGCCGGTACTATTACCAACAAAACCATTCCGGCTTCCGGAGGTTCGGCCACCGCTACCGCCGGCAACGGTTCTCAAAGTTGGAGTAAAACAGCTGTTGTAACAACATATACGTATACCTCCGGAGATACGAAGCCAGAAACAACGACAGCTGCCTCTTCTGGAAATAACACTATAGCGCCAAGTGTATCATCCATTACGGCTAATGCCTCTTCGAAAGGTAAAACAGTTTCAGGACAAACCACTGTGAAAACTCAAGCCGTAACTTGGAGCGGATCGGCAAGCAAATCCGCTTCCGGAACTATGTATATATATCAGGCCGCTAACTCTCTGAAGAGTTATAGCAATGTCCTTATCAATCAATTTGGTTATAATGATATCCCATATTCAGCGGGAACTTCTTCACCTGTAATGGATATAACCTATGATGTCACTTATGATTCTGGAACATACCGTGATGAACATGGTCTTCCTTCAGGATATTCCCGCACCTTCACTATCTCTGGATCAGGTTTTTCAATTAACGCCTCTTCTGGAGTTGTAACGGCCCAAGCTAATCCAGCTACAAATACCCGCAGCGCAACTGTAACCGCTACGATAAAAAATAGCTCAGGCGCAGCTGTCACATCTGCTACCGCCAAAGTCACCCAGGCTGCAAAACCAGGGCCTGTGGATATTTACATTACGACTTCATTTGACTATGCAAGTTCTCAGATTAAAATTAATTTTAGTACAGGTCCAAAGGATACTTTCTTTATTAAGTTCATGGGGTATGATCAATTTGGAAGTATTTGGGAGGGCGTGTCTGGATTTACCCCAAGCTCTGAGACTTCATTCACCTATGCACCTTCGGGGTATTCTATAACTGATCAATTTAGTATTGAAGGGATTGGCTCAAGTGAATATACAATCTCACCATCGTCTCCTTACGAAACCTCCAACGCCCGATATTATTGGTCAAGTACGTTTATGGTAAACAAATAGTTATTCTGTAATAGGCTGAGGGTGTGATGGAGAGGCCTCCTGTGGACGACCGTGCTTCGGTACCTAAAAGCCGTGACAGGGTGATGTAGGAAAAGAGAAGAGACCTCAGTCTCCGAAGCTCATGCCTTTAGGCGTGAGTATCTCACGAAAAGTAGTCGGTGATTCTGATTTTATCGGTCAGATAGCCGGTAACGGGTGGTTGTTGCATCCGATAAGGTACAGCAGTCCTTTCAGGGTTGCTGTACCTTATGCAAAAAACAGAATAGATTTTAATAATTTGAATAGTTTTTACAACATGTCTGATACTACTACACCTAAAAGGGGGTTTAGTCTAAAGGGCCTGTTTAGTGCCGCGATTGGTTGGTTGCAGAAGTTATTGTCTCTTCAAAAGAAGTATGGGTTTTTTAATATTGTTAAGGGGTTATTCATACTATTGCTGTTGGGATACGTTATATTTTTTATGGTCAACCCCACCTATCTGCTTGATCGGATAGAGAGGCGTCGTGAGTCGCGTGAGGCAGAGATGGTTCGCCAGAGGGTTTCGTCTGATAGGGTTATCCGGGATTTATTGCGCAAGCTGCGCGATAAAAGCGGAGCTGATAGAGTTTGGCTTATTGAATTTCATAATGGTGCGTCTAATCTATCGTCAGGGCTTCCGTTTTTGTTTGGGTCTATGAGGTTTGAAGAGGTAAAAGAAGGTGTACTGAACGTTGATGATGAGTACGCAGATTTTTCGTTATCCCGTTATCCTTTTTTGGTGGATGCTGTGTCTAATGGATACTTTTATGGGAAGGTGGATCTGATTAAGGATTCGGATCCGAGGTTGTACTACAAGTTTAAAAGTAATGGTGTGGAAGAGGTGGCTCTTATAGTTTTGTACTATGGGTCTAACCCTTTAGGCATTTTAGGTATCTCTTATTGTAAAGACAATACTATGGATTATACTATAGTAGGGAGGGAGATCCGCAGATTTGGGATGGAAATTGGTAGTTTGCTTTGTAAATAGTTTTTGGTATAGAAAAACATTAAAACTATTCAATAATATATTTGATATTTCATATTATAAGACTATATTTGTGATATGAAATCATCAAAGGTATTAAAGATATTAAATATTAGCAGGCAAACGCTTGTCAAATATGTAAAGAATGGCGATATACGTGTAGTGGTGCAGACAAACAAGCAGTACGACTACAACGAAGAAGATGTATATCGAAAAGCCGGACTTTCTGAAAATCGTGTGAATGTGGTTTATGCGAGAGTTTCAACTCATAAACAGAAAAGAAACCTTGAGAATCAGGCAGAAACTCTTATAAACTATTGTAATGCGAATGGGGTGAAAGTTGATAAAGTGTATAAGGATATAGCAAGCGGAATGAATTTTGACAGAAAACAGTTCCGCTCGATGCTGGAAGATGTCTTGAATTATAGAATAAGCAGCATATACATTACGTACAAAGACCGTTTCAGCAGAATATCCTTTGATATGTTTGAACGTCTGTTTTTGGAGTACAACTGTAAGATTATTGTAATCAACAAAATCGAATCCACCGCCGAGGACGATGAAAAGGAAGTCTTTTCCGATATCATATCAATGCTTCACTGCTTTGCTATGAAGATGTATTCAAGAAGACGGAAAAAGAAAATGGAACTGATAAAGGAGGACTTGAAAAATGCACTTGATTTATAGCTTTTACATACCGCAAACAGAACGTCTTGTAAACTTGTGCAAGGTTTCAAATAACCTCTACAATCAGGCTTTATACTTGTTCCGTCAGACTCTCAAGAATGAGAACAAATGGCTGTGGTATGCCGATATGGATAAGCTGATGAAGAATACGCCTAACCTTGAGGGAGAGATAAATTACAGGCTCCTGAAAGCTCAGGTATCGCAACAAATACTAAAGGTGTTAGACAATAACATAAAAGCATACTGCAAGGCTATAAAGGATTTCAAAACAAATCCTGCTAAATATAAGGCTATGCCGCAGCTACCGTCTTTCAGAAAGCGCAGCGGCCTGTTCAACCTGTATTACCCGAATCAGTCTGCAATTATAAAAAATGGGAAAATCCGACTTGCAAAAGATTTGGAAATTCTTATTCCTCAATGGGATAAGTACAAGGAACGTATTCAGAACTTTCAGCAGGTAAGGATCCTTCCTTCCGGCAAGAAACTGAAAGTTGAAATAGTTTACCGTCAAGAGGTTAAAGATGCAGATTTAGACAATTTCAAATACGCTTCAATAGATTTAGGCATCGATAATCTAGCTACGATGGTAACGGATAAAGGCAGCTTCCTTTACAGCGGCAAGTTCCTGAAGTCTTACAACAGGAACTTTAACCGTCAGCTTGCAAAGCTGCAAAGCATAAAGGACAAGCAGGGAATAAAGAAAGCTACAAAGCGAATGCAAAATCTTTATGAAAAGCGTGACAGATACTTTGAGGACGCATTTCATAAATACAGCCGCATGATAGTCAATCATCTTATAGAAAACAGAATAGGAAACTTAGTTGTAGGCTACAACACCGGCTGGAAGCAGTCGGTAAACCTCGGGAAGCGCAACAATCAGAAGTTTGTGCAGATCCCGTTTGCGAGACTGACTTCCTATCTGAAATATAAATGTAGAATAGCTGGAATACGGTTCGTGGAAAATGAAGAATCCTATACATCAAAGTGTGATGCGCTTGCAAAGGAAGAAATCGGGAAACATGAGTCGTATCTCGGAAAGAGAGTAAGCCGTGGACTGTTCCGTTCTTCTACAGGCAGAACCGTCAATGCCGATGTAAATGGGGCAGTAAACATTTTAAGGAAAGTAGTCGGTGATTCTGATTGTATTAGTCGGATAGCCGGTAGCGGGCGGATGTTGCGTCCGATAAGGTGTAGCAGTCCTTTTAGGGTTGCGTGACTTATACAAAAAACAGAATAGATTTTAATAATCTGAATAGTTTTTACAACATGAGTTTTGGTGTTAATTCCGTTGTGTTCCCGGCTATTGATAGTTCGTTTGGGGGTACTTCCCTTAAGCGCCCTGAGCCGGTTGTCTATACTGTTTCAATGACGGTGGAAGAGTTATGTGATTTGTTTGATAGGATTACCGCTAAATTGTCTAATGAGGCTGAAGAGTCTGAAGAGACAAATTTGTTAGAGTCTATGTTATAGTTTACTGGGTTTAATGCTTGATATGTCGTGACTAATATAGCAGTTGCATCGATGGGTTATATGGTGGTAGCATCTTGTGATCCGTATAACGCGAAACTCCATTACGATGGTCAAAAAGTTATAAAGTATGATGGTAATACGCCTACTGAATGGGTTATTGCTGATGGTGGTGGAGATGGGTTGTCCATATCTGATGCTCTAAACGTTTTAGAGCGTATCGCTATGTTAATTGATTCTTTATCATTTTATGATGACGGTTCGTTTAAAAATGATGAACTTCCTCATTGGTATAAGGGTGCTGGGTATTATATGAATGGGTATGACTATTACTTGTTGGGGGATCGTTCATTCAATTATGATATGATGTACTATTCTATTGAGCCTATGTCCTGATATTTGCCTATGGTTGGGCTAACTGTAATACCTCTCTGTTTTGAGAGGTATTGTTTTTTCATACGTTATATTGTTCATGGTGCTTTATGTCAGGAAAAGAGTAGACGGTTTAGTTTTTGTTCATTCAATAGATGAGCTTAGGAAGTTTGAGAGCAACTATTTTCCAGGAACGAGAGTAGTGTTGGGTGATTTATCTGTTTTTAGCAGGCCCATGATAGAATTTATGCTAAAGTTCCTGGAGGAGAATCCGGTTGTAGATTGTTTTAGTAGTGAGGATATTGATAATCCTGTATTGTTGAGTAGATTTGTTAGAGTGGATAAAACTCCGTTGTCTCTCAGCCCGTCTCCTTCGTTAGATCAATTTACTGCGTCGGATAAAAGTTATAGATCCGTTGAGCTGTATTTGGATTTACCGTATAGGCTAAAGTTGATGGCTGTGGGTGCGGATACTTTACGGATGTCTCTGTTGTATAACTGTGGTAAGTTAAGGAAGTGACCGATGGTAGAGGTTTTTAATATCCGTGCTGAGTATGAAAGGATACTGCCTTTCTTGTATCCTACTTATAGTGTTTTGACTGGAGGTGTTGGATTTCGCCGTGATTCCTTTATAAGTAGGCGTGATATAACTTCGTCTTATGAGCGAGATCTTTTAAACACTCAGTATCGTGACTGCGTGTTCCTTTCTAATAGAATATTTGATAAGGTCTTAGATGAGTCCGCATTAATTGGAATGGTTCTTGAGTTTATGCGTATAAACTTTGGGAGCAGACGTCGGGTGTTTAGGCCGGTTCACAAAGATGGGAGCGAGTTCATAGATGAGTTGCTTAGATTTATGTTTGGTTTGAGTGAGGATGAGTCAGCAGATGGGGTGTTGTCTTTATTCGACAGTTATGGCAGAGGCTCCTTTGCTTCCTCTTTCTTAGATATGTGTATCAGGTCTGGGTATGCTTATACGAGGTCAAGTATGGAAACGTTTATAGGTAAGATTTACACTGGGGCTGATAGTTTGTTTTATAAGAAGGCTAGGGCTAGGTTAGCATATTCCCTTTCGGACAATGTAGTTCCCGCGATTTCGTGCAAGGAGTTGTTGGATCCTTATTTTAAGAAGTTTTTCCCTGACTTATGTGATTTGTACTTTTACATGATGCTTGCAAAAAATTTGTATTTTTAGTGATGGATTCTGCGAGAGTTGTTAACACTGTGTCGACTCAGAGCTCTATTGAGGATACGTTTTCAAAGAGAGACTCTGAGATTTATAAGTTGTTTTGTCTTTTGGATGATCATTTGTCTCAAATTGTGGCTGGGGGCTTGACGTTATCCGATTTATATAGGGTGCTTCTTGGTGGCGAGCATGTTCTTGTCAGGCTTCGTAGCTTAGTTTTGCGTGAGGTGTCTGAGTGTAACTGTGCTTTGTCCTCTAATTCGACTAAGAGTGGTTTAGTCACGAAGCTATATAGGGATAGGTTAAATGTTCTACTCTCTTATTGTCAACGGTTGAATGAGCTACGGGATGACTTTAGTGTTGTTCAGCGTTCTATGTATGTTAGTAAAATGACTACTTTGTAGCGTCGTACGTTAATACTATTAGAAACCTTAATATTTTGTTTTATGGCTACTGTTTTAAATTTTGGAGGTAGAGTGGCTCCTCTTAATGTTGGTCGTTGCGATGTAGCTGTAGGCTACACTGGTCGCGTAGTCCTTATTTCCGGCAAGGTATGGATGAAAAACATTGCTTGGGATGCAATTCTTAAATGTTTTGTGGAGGTAACTCAGGAGGGTATTATTAAATATCGATTGAGCCCTACGCAGTACTATTATCTGTTGGTGTTTAGATTGAATACGGACATTCGGGGTGATGTTTATGGCAATGACGTGACAGTTGAGTATCTAAGGTTGAGTTCGAAGCAGTATGATGATCTGATTCGTCAGGTGCATGAAAATCCTGCCTATACGTCGTTTATTTTGAACAAAGAGAAGCGTAAAAACGATGATGGTAAGGATGTGTCTTATTTAAAAGTGTCAGTCTCCTCAGCCCCTATTGCACCTGATATTATAAATAGGGTTCGTGAGTTTGGGGCTAATCCGGATCGTGTTGATCAGCTTTGGGCTATGGTAGATGCCTCTACCTCTATTACCGAGGAGCAGTATGAGAAAAAGTTGTTGGAGTTAGCATCTAAAGACGCTCCGGCCTCTACTTTTGACTCTGGTTTGTCAAGTAGTCCGGTAAATGGGATCGCTGGCGGTTACAGTACGGCGCCCCAGGTTCCGTCGTTTACTTCGACTCCTACTGTTGGTTCCGCCTCTCAGGCTCCGTCGTTTACTTCGACTCCGGCCGTTCCCGTAGCTGGTACTGCTCAGGCTCCAGTATTTACCGGTGCTCCTGCTTTTGGGGCTACACCTAGTGAAAGTGGTAATTTTCCCTCTGAGGATTTAGGTTATACGCCTGGAGATGATGATGGTCTTCCATTTTAACTGCACTTGACATGTCTGTAGTTGTTGGTATTGATCCCTCATTTACTAGAACTGGGTTAAGCGTTCTAGATACCGATTCGAGGGTAGTTGTGAGTGCGCAAAGTGTTAAAGTTCCGGACAGCTTAAAGCAGGGGAAGTTATACACTTTGCCGTCCGCTTTAATTGCCTCGAATTGGTTGGCGGGAAGTGTAGGGTCCATCTTGTCTAATGTAGGCGATGTGAGTGCTATATGTGTTGAGGTTCCTGTGGTAAGGTCCTTTGCTGGTCCGTTTTTGTTGTTAATACAGCAGGCTTTGTTTTCTGTATATCCTGTCTCGGTTCCAGTATTTTTGGTCCCCCCTAAGGCTATTAATGGGATCGCCCTTCCTAAAAGGGGTGAGACTAAGGATTATGTCCCTCCCTCTAGATTATCGACTTCTCGGATTAAAAAGATGGTTGTTGGGTTTGTTGCTGATAACTTTATCCTTGACCAGTCTATAAACCACGATGAGGCGTCAGCAGTGGTATTGTCTTATATTGGGGGTTTGATTTTGTCCAAAAATTACTCAGGTTCTTTTACTACGTTTTTAAAGGAGGGCTCGGGTGTAGAGGACAAGGTGGATTTAACGTTTGATTTTGGTTAATCTATTACAGAAAAACATTTTAAGGAAAGTAGTCGGTGATTCTGATTGTATCGGTCAGATAGCCGGTATCGGGCGGTTGTTGCGTCCGATAAGGAACCGCAGTCCTTTTAGGGTTGCGTGACTTATACAAAAAAACAGAATAGATTTTAATAATCTGAATAGTTTTTACAACATGGCTAGGGTAAAAAAGCAGGGGTTGTCTGTTGAGGATATAATGGCTACGTATGGCAGCTTTGTTCCTGAGGATGTAATGAGCACCGGGTTAGATGTTCTGGATGATATATTTGGGGGTGGTATTTCACTTCAGGGGTGTTACGGGTTCTGGGGCGATGCTGGGTGTGGGAAGTCTACCATTGCGTGTCAGATAGCTAGGTATTTTTGCAGCCAAGGGTTGCGAGTGTGTTATATAGATACTGAGTTAGCTTTAAATGATCGGCAGTTGAGAACCTTTGGATTGTCTGAGTTCAAGGAGTCTCAGATGTTAATTCATTTGTCGTGTTCTGACATGTCTCAGCTGGAAGAGATTGCGTCGGTTATCCCTGAAATGGATATTAAGCTCCTGATTATTGATTCATGGTCTATGATTTCTCCTTATGTGGAGAAAGGCATGTCTGTTAAGGATTGTCGTCCTGGGTTAAAGGCGTTGCAGACGTCTTTTTTGTTACCTAAGTTAAAGCAGTCACTTCATAATTTAGGGGTTGCCTTTATAGTGTTATTTCATGCTCGGGCTAACTTGCAAATGGGGATTGTGAATCCTAATGCTCCTACACGGAAGCAGGAGGGAGGTTTTTCTGCTCGTCATATTCCTGACTTACTATTAAAGGTTGAGATTGTAAAAAAGCTAACTAACGGAGATGTAACAACCGGGAATGTATTAAAGATGTCGACGTTGGAGAAAAATAAGTTTTCTCAGCCCAGTGTTGTAACCCAGAAGTTGTTTTTTGGGTTAGGCATGTCTAATAAGATTAGCACGATTGATAGAGCTTTAGAGTTAGGAATTATAGAGCAGAGTGGGTCTATGTACACATTACCCTCTGGTGAGAAGTTTAGGGGTATAGCGGCTTTATATGATGCCCCTAGTGAGGTTATATCGCCGATTCGAGAAAGCGTATTGAGAGTGGGTTGGATTTCAAATTCGATTTAGCTTTATGAGTGAGGCTCATGTACCATTGTTTTTGCCTGTAGACATTCCGGTGGGGGATGCTGTGGCGGAGTATAAATGTCATGATGTTATTGGCTTTGGTGTTGATGACTCGATCCTGTTTTTTAAGTGTGCGTCCGAGAGTGAGTCAGGTTTATACTCTGTAATATTTGATATGCGGGATCATGATACTGCTATGAGGGCTTTTGACCAGTTACTGCAGGTTCTAAGGTCTGGTGGTACGTTATTAAAGTTGCGGAGTTTTGTAAGTGTTCGAGAGGAGCAGTTGTTAGTGTATTAGAAACCGGATATGTTTTACGCAATCGTTAAGAATTTTCAATCTGTAGTAGAGGCTAAGATTGGTGTTTCTGGGTTTACCATTTTGCGTGGTCCATCTAGTGCAGGCAAGTCTTCGATTATTAAGGCTATTTATGCGGCTATGTTTAATCGGTTCGTTCCGTCTCAGGTGCGGTTTGGGGCTGAGGCCGCTTATGTGGCGTTAAAATTTGATCCTGATGGTCCTGTGTTGAGGGTTACGCGCCGCACGACTGGTTCCCCGGACATGGAGTTGGGGGGTGTGTCGTTTACCAAGTTAGGTCGTAACGTGCCGGTCGAGGTAAAGAATCTGTGTAATGTAGGATTCCTGGAGGTAGGTCAGGATCATTATGATCTAAACTTTTTTTCGCAGTTTCAGCGTCCCTTGCTACTTGATTTCTCACAGAAGAGAGTTGCAGAAGTTCTTTCCGCGTCTGATTCGCTGGATGACTTTAACTGTGCCTGGAAGGGGTTACTTCGTAAACGCGATGAGCTTAACGGGGCTTTTACGAAGTTGTCTGCTTTAGTTGATGAGGGTAAAGTTGTGGTGTCTGAAATTGGTCGCAGAGTAGAGAAGTTGGGTCCGTGTATAGCAGCTATTAAGACTGATTCGGAGCATCTTAATTTTGTTCACTCCAAGAGGGACTTATTGGATGAGGCGTTTTATTGGTGTGGTCAGTTGTCCGTTTTGAATGTCAAGTATGATTTATTGAGCGATGTCAATGTAGATTTGACTGCTTTGTGTGATTGTACTGTTGTTCTTAAGGATCTGAACAATGTTTTAGATAGTGTTGGTACGTTATCTTATAAAGAAGAGTTGTCCTCTAAATATAAGACTCAGATTGAATGTTTAGATGAGTGTTATAGTTTGTCTGTTAAGCGTGATAGTTTAAATGGTAAACTTCATGACTTGCGGATATGCCTTAGTTTATTATTGTCTTGTGCGGCAGATAAGGATAAAGTAGAGTTTTATAATGGGTTGTTGAGGGATGATGTTTGTCCCTATTGTGGTTCCAATATTGATAGTGATATGACTACTGATGAGATTACAAGAAAGAGGCTTGAGATACAGAAAAAACTATCCGATGTGTCTAGTTCGATAGCGGTTGCAAAGTCTAAGATTGCCGAGATTTGTAATAAGTACAATATTGCTCCGGAGGCTGGCGCTATAGAGGCTGAGAGAGATCGAGTAGTTGTTGAGTGTAAAAGTTTAGAGGATTCTTTGCAGGCAAAGTTAAACTCTTTGTCTGAGATGGATCCTGAGTTTAAGTAAATATGAATGAGGTTACTTTACGTGCTGAAAGAGCTGTTAATATGTTTGAAGCTCTTTGTAGAGAGTTTGATACTAAGAGTAGTTCTTTGGGTGCTTACGAGGCGCAGTTAGAGTCTGTAAAGGGTGAGCAGGCTCTTGCGGAGCGTGCCCGTAATGCTATGGGGGATGTTCGTCAAGTCTTAACCAAGAGTTCGCTTGAGTTTTGTGAGCAGTTAGCAAATTTGGCTATAGAGTCTATTTTTGGGTTGCCTTACAAAGTTCGATACTCTATAGAGGAGAGTAAGTTTGTTTTGGATAGGGGGGAGTTCTGCGTAGACCTATCCAAGGCTGAGGGTGGAGGCTTGCAGACAGTTGTGTCTTTTGTTTTTGACCTATATCTAGTTATAAAGCAAGGGTGTAGGCGTCTTATGTTTTTTGATGAGGCTTTTACTCAAATATCTGATGAGTATCTTCCTGCTTTTTTGTCCTTTGTAAATAATGTGTGTAAGGACTTAGGGTTTGACATTCTACTGGTTACACATGATGAGCGGATTTCCTTAGATAGTGTAAATAGGGCGTATTTTGTCAGTGATGGGGTTTGCACGAGAATAAAGTAGTCGGTGATTCTGATTATACCAGTCAGATAGCCGGTAGCGGGCGGTTGTTGCGTCCGATAAGGTGTAGCAGTCCATTCAGGGTTGCGTGACTTATACAAAAAACAGAATAGATTTTAATAATCTGAATAGTTTTTACAACATGAGTCGTTTTATTTTTATTACTGATTTGCATTTGCAGAATAGCTCTGTATCTCGTACGGGGGACCCGTTACAGGATTGTATAGATAAGCTCCGTTGGGTTGTCTCTAAGGCAAATGCGGATAATTCGATACTGTTAATTGGAGGAGATGTATTTGACCGGGCCTCGCCTTCGTATGAAGTTTTTAATGCATTTGTGGATGTATTATTAGAGGCGACTGTTCCGGTATATGCTATAAAGGGCAATCATGACATGCTTTTTAGGTCAGATGCTAATGATAAGAAGTGTGCTTTGTCTGCTTTGTATAAGTCTGGGTTACTTCTTTCTTTAGATGATAAAACCGTTGATTTTGGTGATTGCGTGCTAACAAATGAGTTGCCGTTGGTTACTAGGTCGAAGCCTCAGGTTGCTATGTTTCATGGGTTTCTTAATACTCCTGATGATAAGAGGTTTACTGTAAAGTTTCAAGATCTTTTGTGTGATAGCGATAGTGTTGTACTACTAGGTCATGATCATGTCGACTATGGGGTAACGGTATTATCGGAGTTTGTCTCTGTTGTACGTCCTGGGTCTCTCTTTAGGAATAAGAGGGACGCATCTTCTGATAGGACTCCTTGTATTGTTAAGATTGATGTATCAGACGGCAGGTTGCTTGTTTCACGTGAGGAGGTTCCTTGTAGGCCGTGGTCAGAGGTTGCACGGGAGTCAAAAGTTCGTATCTCGGACTCGGAGTCGGATATTGATTATCATGGTTTGATTGAGCAGCTGCGTAGTTCCCAGTGTACGTGTCGGTCATTTATGGATATTGTTCGTAGTGTCACGACTGAAGAAGTAAGTGCTTACTTAGAGGGTATCCTAAGTGAGAGTAAGTTGAATTCAAAATCGTTTTAGTCTATGTCTAGTGATGTTCTAGGGTCTATGGATGTGTTGTCGGATGTTAAATTTAATGATCCTTCCGCTGGTAAGGTTGATTCCTTAGATGTTAAATACAAAAATTGTGTTATAGCTTCTAGGGTAAGGTTGATTCCTTTTATTCAGGCATTGGATACCTTATCTCAGTTAGCGTTGGATGCTTGTGCCAGAAGTGTGTATATCTGTGGTAGTGCCGATGTTGTGACATTTAAGTGGGTTAATGCTCTTTATAAATTTGAGTTTAGTCTGCCTAATATAGCAGCCAAGGACTTTGCGCCGGTGTGCGTGTCTATTAATTCGCTTAAACACATATTAGGTAATTTGCCTGGAGACCTAATATTGGTTAGAGGTGATAAGCCGGATGAGGTTAGTGTTTTGGTTGGGAGTCAGCTAGTGCGATTAGACCTGATTCCCTTTGTTCCCGAATGGTTTGATTTTGAAATACCTGTAGGGGAAGAATCTATAGACGCAGGTAGAGTATGTAATGATCTAAAGGTGTTTAGCACTTTGTTTAAGTTAACGTCTCGATCTGTGGAACAGCTCTTGATCTCTAAAGACGGGTATTCTTATATTGATGTAGGTGCTGTTGCGGGGCGGTCTGATGCATTCTTTGGTTTTGATGCTTCTGTTGTACATAAGGCTGCTGTAGATGCGGTAGTTTTATTAGTGTCTACTTTTAAGGGTGATGTGAAATTCTCCGTTAAAGAGTGCGTGCCTATGGAGGGGTCTACCGATAGAGCTACTTTGTATACATTCGCACTTGGTGGCATGGCGTTTCTTCAGATTCCGGTTGTGTCCGGAGAAAAGGTAGACTCTTTTTTGTCTCCTGCTCTGATAGGCTCTTTTAGTTATACTGAGTTTGGGAGCTTTAATGTTTCCGATTTACTTAGTGTTCTTAAGTTGGTAAGTACCCTGGACTATTTTACACAGTTTGTACGCCTTGAATTTAAGGATTTGACTTTGAATGTGACTTCTCATACTGTATATGGGTCGAACGATATCTATACTTTTAACTGTACGTCAGGACGTGTAGGTTCAGGGGTTTTAAACTTGGAGATAGGTACTTTTTTATACGTTCTTTCCTTGTGTAATGAGTACTCGAGGTTTAGTGTTAGAGCGGGTAATATGTTAGTTGATACTGGATCCTCTTTATTTTTTCTTAGGTCTTTTGAAGGTTAGTTTGAGTCCCACTGTATAGTGGGACTTTTTTTCACTATTTTTGTTAATTCAATTAATATTATTATATTTGTAGTATAACCTAAAATTATTGGTACTATGTTTGATTTGCATCCGCACACTACTATTGGAGAGGATTTAACTACTGCATTGTATGACTCTCGTAAATATGGACTGTCTCGTAAAATAGAAGATGTTGTATGGGATACTGATGGAAATATACGTGGAAGTATCGCAGTTAAATACTCTGATCTTATATTTATTTGTTGTGCTTCTGTGGTGTTGCCGGAGGGTCGCACCACAAGAATACGATATGACTTTTCTGTTGGGTCCTCGAATGAGTTGTTTGGGGATACTATTTTTCGAATTATTGCGGAGAGGGTCTCAAGATTTATTGGATGGTATGCTCATCTAAAGTCAGTCCTTCCGTCAGAGGATTATATTGCACAAGCTGAGTTGGTCTACACGTTATGGCGTAGATTATCTGAGTCTCAGTCAGTGTCCTTTGAGTTTAAGAAAGCAGATGGTTCTGTTCGTAAAGCTAACGGTACTTTATTGGATGTAAGTAAGTATATAAAAGGGACGTCTTTGAGTGGATTGTCTGGTGGTATAAATTTTGGTATTATTAAATATTACGATTTGGATTCTAGGGGGTTTCGTAGCTTTAAGCCTGAGAACTTAATTGGGGTAGAGTAGTGAATCTATATATTAATTAAAATCGAGTTTAATTTTGGCTTGAGAGCCCTACCCACGGAGCGTGGGAAAGTCAAGCCTGATGGAGAGGCCACCTGTGGACGACCGTCCGGGAAACCGGGCCTAAGAAGCAGTGCCTTGCTGAAGCAGGAAAAGCGAGGAGGTGTTGGTGCCTCTGAAGCCGCTAAATCTTTAGTTTAGTGGTAGCTCACACTATGGAGTTGTAGGTTTGATATTTAAATGTAAATTTCGACTAACATGGATGTTAAATCTGTTGGTGGCGTTACGTCTCGTAGATCTTTTTTGGACATAGTTGTTAATGGTGATGTCGATTATGTAGCAGTCTCTACTTCGGCTAAAAATAATTCTGTACCCGACCCGGTCGTGGTACCCGACCCGGTTGTGGCTCCAGACCCGGTTGCGGTGCCTGACCTGGTTGCGGTACCTGATCCTGTTGCGGTGCCTGATCCTGTTGTGGTGCCTGATCCTGTTGTGGTGCCTGATCCTGTTGTGGTGTCTGACCCGGTTGTGGAGCCTGACCCGATCGGTGATTCAGATCCAGTTCCTCCTGTTGTCTATAAGACTTTACGCCTCCCGGTTGTAGGTGGTGAGGATGGTGATCTTAAATCTGTGTCTGTTGATGCTGTAGGTTACTTTAACCCCGTAGACGCTACGGATGCTGTAGAGAATAACCCGGATGACAATTTGGTTTATGTAGGTAACTTTGGTGGATACTCGTACTTAGTTCCGTTTGATAAATTACCTGGTGGGGTTAGGTATGCAAAATCGTTCAGTGTGTTTAATCCTGATTTACTGCCATTAATTAAATTGGACTCGGGTCGGGTTTCAGATAGCGACGAGCCGACTACTTTTATTGAAGAGTTGGGTGATTTGCGTAGGCCGTTGTCTGCTTTCGTGGCAATGGGTTTTCACCGTATTACAAAAGAGGAGCGTTCTCTTGTAGGGTTTGACGTGCCTACCAGTGCTTTGATCGCTCGTAGTTCAATGAGCGTAATAATTTCTGTTCCTGTTAGTGGTGGGATGTCGTATTATGTTTTGCTTAAGAATGCGGTGCCTGCTTTGTATGAGGCAGTAGGTGCTGCGAAAGTAGCTGACTCTACTACCTTTAGGAGTATTACGGATGAGGAGTTGCATGCCTTAGGCATGGAAGATGCTGTTAAGATTAACGTCACTCCGGGCAGAGTTTCTGTGCTTCGTTCGCCAGGTAGCTCAGATGACTTGCAGTTGACTGTTTTAACTGATTCTGATATACCTGAGTTGTTTCGAGACTGCGATTCCACTGGGGTAACAACTATGTCAGATATAGGCTCTATTCCAGGTGCTTTTGGTACAATTCCCTATGTATTTCCGAAAAGTTCGTTAGATGTAACTGACGGCAAAAACCATTTTCCGATTGATACTCCGAAGCGAGCCCGAGCAGCTTTGGCGTATGTGAATCAGTATACTACTACACCTGATTGGTATAGTGGAGATTCAGTGCAGGATATGGTTAACGCAGTTGTTGAGGCTGTTAGGTTGCATTATCCGGAAATTACTATTAGTGAGGATGCTAAGGTGGCCAAGCAAGAATAGTTGGTTTTTCAAGTAAATAATTTTTGTGCTATGAGTTTTTATAATCGGGTTTGTTCCTCAGTTTCCCCTGATTCCCGTCGGGTTTCTGATTCAGCTGCTAAGATTAATGCGAAGCGTCGTTTTGGGGCTAAGGGTTGTCGTTGTAAGGTAAAGGATTCCAATGAGCGGTTGGCCGAGTATTTGGATGGATTTATTTCTAAGTACGACTTGGAGAGCTTTGTAGAATTGGCTCCTTACCGGGATGGGTTTAGACTTCATATTATTGGGCATGACTACTACCCAATATTTTTGGATGTATTTTTGGATGGGGAGGATTTTGTAGTTGAGGACTACTCTACTGAATCTTTATCCCCGTCAGCTATTTGGCACATTGCTACATTCATGGGAGTGCCTGAGGCTCAGGTCAAGGAAAAGGTTCGTAGATTTATTAAGTTGATCCTTAAACTGGTTTCGCTTGATCATGCTAAGATCTCGCGTTTGGGTGACTCTAAGATTTTACCTTCTATGGTTTTGGGTAAGTTTGGAGGCAAGAGCCAGGATTCTGTTGCCGATATTTTTGATTGTGGCTCAGTCTATGCCTTGGTGGCTACTTGCTTGCCCGAGGATTCTGAAGAGGTCTACGCTGGGGGTCCTGTTCTGCGTTCTGTGAACGGTGTGCCGGTAAGTTGGATTGAGGGAGTTCCTGGTTCTTACGATTTTGTTAATAGTTTGGTAGATTCTGTTGACACTAAATCGGGTAAAGTTAAGTGTGCTGTTCGTAAAGTTAGGACTTCTCGTTTGTCTAACGTTACGGATAGTATGCTGAAGCTGTCTGATTGCGCCATTACGGATGTGTGTCAACATTTGCTGGACATGCCTGATGACCATAGTTGCGCTGTAAATTCGGTCCTCCGTTGTAAGGGTGGTGAAGGCATGAAGTTGTTGGGCGATGTAGCGTCATCTTTAGGAATAGAGGTAGGTAAGGATGGGTATGCTGTTATTCCTGCGCATTCCCTTGTTGACGTGGTTAAGTCTTTAATTGGTATGTTTAAGTATCTGGATGTATCGGAGGAGGAGTAGTTGTCAACTACCCACGAGCTAAAGACTCGTGGGCTTGCAAAAGCCCAAGTTGATTAGCCTAAGCACTTCGGTGCTACGTTAGGGGAGAATATATAGGCACCAAGGAATATTTGTTCAAGTTCCTCGCTCTGCGGTCAGTGATTAAACAGTTCTGTGAGGTAGGAACAGTGTTGCTGACATACAAAACCTCCCTATAACATTGGCGATGCGCATTTAACGGAGAAATCCGACTTACAGTATTTTAAATTAACAAGAATGGTTTACGTAACAAACAGACAGGGGAAGGCATTGATGCCTACCGATAGACATGGGAAAGTAAGACGACTGTTGAAAGGTGGCCTTGCTCATGTCGTGCGCCGTATTCCGTTTACAATTCAATTAGACTATGATACAACTGAAATCACACAGCCCATAACGTTGGGGATAGACGCAGGAAGTAAATTTATAGGCGTATGCGCTACGACCGATAAAAAAGAGTTGTATGCCGCAAACGTTGAGCTCAGGAACGACATCGTTGACAAGCTCTCTACACGTAGAGAAAAGAGAAGAACCCGTAGAAGCAGGCTTCGCTATCGTAAGGCGCGATTTAATAATCGGGTATCGTCAAAGCATAAGGGTTGGATGGCTCCGTCTGTAGAGAACAAAATACAGACTCATATAATAGTTGTAAGGAACGCTTATAGAATACTTCCTATATCAAGAATTGTCGTCGAGACTGCCTCTTTTGACATTCAGAAGATAAAGAATCCCAATGTTGAGGGCGAAGATTATCAGAATGGCGAACAGATGGGATTTTGGAATATCCGTGAATACGTCCTTTGGCGTGACGGGCATACATGCCATCATTGCCATGGGAAGAGCGGAGATAAGATTCTGAATGTGCACCACCTTGAATCAAGAAAGACTGGAGGTAATAGCCCAAGCAACCTTATCACGTTGTGCGAGACCTGTCACAAGGCTTATCATCGTGGCGAGTTTGAGCTAAAGGTGAAACATGGAGCTTCATTCAGAGATGCCGCATTTATGGGCATTATGCGATGGGCTTTCTTTGAAAGACTGAAACAGATGTATCCCAATGTGTCTATGACATACGGATATATCACTAAGAATACTCGTATTGATAATGGACTCCCAAAGGAGCACTATGTTGATGCTCGCTGTATAAGTGGAAATCCGCAAGCCAAGCCTCTTGGGTATTACTTCTATCAAAAGAAAGTAAGATGTCAGAACAGACAAATCCATAAGGCTAACATTCTGAAAGGCGGTAAGAAGAAACTAAATCAGGCCCCTTTTATGGTAAAAGGATTTAGACTGTTTGACTTGGTTGAATATCAAAAAGAACTGTTTTATGTATTCGCAAGAAGAAAGAGCGGTTATTTCGACATTCGCAGGTTGGACGGAAGTAAAGCTAACAAAGGCAGTGTTAACTGCAAGAAATTACGGTTAGTAGAAATAAGAAGAACATTATTAACAGAAAGAAGGAATAGTAGCTCAATTCCTCCCAGAGGCTAAAGACCTTTGGGTTTCCTTGAGCCAATATTATGCAAAAGTTGGTTGAGGTGTATCCTAACGTTCGGGATCTGCTTAAGGTACTCTTGGACTCTGATGTTTTAGAGGCTCGTCTTAAGAGCTACGTTAGAGACTTTGAGTCTGATTGTCTTAAAGAGATAGAGGGTATACTTGATGGGTGTAAGATAGTATATAAAAGATCTCCAAGAGGAGGCGTTGCAGGTGCAAGTGTAGTTATAACTGATCCTTATAAATTCGTAGAGTCGTTGACTAATATTGACTCTTTGGTCTATATCCCCTCTGATCTGCATGCTGCTATTCACAAGTTGCATAGTGCTGCTACAAAAGATGGTAAGAGTGCTTATTATGCAGCTATCGATAAGGTGTCTAAGTTGTTATCCGAGTTAATCTCTAATTTTGCTATCGGTATCGAAGACTTGGTTTCAAAAATTGGAGCTGATCAGGATGTGAATGGTTATCTGCTACAGTTTTTGTCTTTGAAAGGCAAGAATTTATTTGATGATGTTACTGTAGATGAAAATGGGTTCATTATAGTACCGTAGTTTTGCTAATCTGATAGTTATATAGGGTCGACTATGTCGACCCTTTTTTTGTTCATACGTTATACCGTTTATGAAGAGTTTTGATTTCATAAGCAGTAATCGACGCTTACTTGTAAGTAGTCCAGAGTTTTACAATGTAGACTCTGTTCAGATGCACTATGATCCTGACGTTGACTATAAGGCGAAGGTTTTAATTATTTTTCCCTCAACTGTGAAAGCCAAGGGTCAGTCGATCACTGCATCTGTAATAAATGATTTTGTTGTTAACCATTGTCCTGGTGTTTTTGTTGATTTTGCTTTTATTCCGGATAGGTCTGAGTTACCTTTGTATGACAAATATGGCATGCCGTATGCTTTAGGCACTTCCAGTTGGTTAGATGCCTCTCACTTTGATTTTGTAGGCTTTTCTATATCGGTTATTCACGAGATAGTGGCTATTCCTTGGATTGTTAGCAGTTTTGCTCGGTGTGACCGGCCTATCCCTCTTAGTTGGAGTGACAGGAAGGATCTTAAATGTCGGGAGTGTCCTGTTTTGTACGCTGGGGGGATCTCGTCTGTCTACTCTGATATACTATTTGGTGCCTTAGGGGATGGTAGAGTTTCTTACTTGGATTTTATACAGCTTGGGGATATAGGGTGCGCGGATAGGTTGTGGGGTCTCATGCGTCCGGATATGACTATTCAAGGGGTTGTTGAGTCTGCTTGGCGTAGTGGATTAGACATGATTTATCAGCCTCAGGCCTATCATGTGGAGATAGAGTCTCTAAGTGGTAAGATCCTTGAAAATACAAAGGTTAATCCTTTAGCTCCTGATTTTGTATCGCCTTACTTTGATACGGTCTGTGACAATGGGCCGTTAGGTCCTTCATTTGGTATAATTAGAGGTAGTGGTGTTAATGCTGGTCTCTCTACTATTTATGCTGCCGATGGGTGCGGTCGTTCCGGGTCGTGTAACTTTTGTGCTGAGGGGTGGTACTCTGGGGGGTTTAGGGAGCATTCACGTAGCGAGATAAATAGATTAGCTGAAGAGTCTATTAAATATACTGCTGGGTGTAAGTCTCGTGTTTATAGCTATAATACAGATTACCTGACGGATTTCAAGGCTCTGGTCTTAGATATGTATAAGAGATTTCCTGCCGTATCTTTTAATAATCCGAGGTTGGATGAGTTGGGTCGCGATGCAGATAGTATGGCTGTTATGTCTTTGATAGGGCTGAAGCAGGCTTCAGCTCCGATTGAGGGGGTATCTCCTCGTATTAGGGAGGGGTTGCTTAATAAGAATATTGACCAGAGTGCTATGGACTCTTATTTTGATAATGTTATCCGGGCGGGGAGTAGTGGCATTAAGGTTAGGTTTATCTTTACAGGCTGGGAGGAGGATTGTGACTGGCAATGGCTCTTGGACTACTTCGTAGGGAGACGTAAGCGCGCTTCAGAGATGGGGTTTAAATTGCCTATACGATTTATAGGTACGGGATTGGTTCAGTATCCATTAACTCCTATGTATTATGCGGCTCGTAGGGCAGCTAAGGTAAGTTATGATGGTGGGTTTTGGATTCCTCCTGCTTGGGTTGCGAAATACACAGATGAAAATGGGATACGTATTGTGTACAATGGGTTTAAGTATAGCACCTTTGCAGAGCAGGCTATTCTAGATTTAGGCAGGTCTTTGACTTGGTGGTTACAAAAATATATTGTGTCTCGCGGGCAGTCGGTGTATAATCTGAGGCCTCTTCTGTCTCCGGCAATTGAGGTTCCTTTGATGTCTCTAGTGGATGATCGTTTTTTTGAAGGCAGGGATCCAGATAGAACTATTAGTATATGTCACCGTATTAGGTTAAAGTTGAGGGGTGCCTTGTATAGTCAGGCGAGGGGTATTTTTAGGGATGGGCTGTGTTGTAAGCCTACGCCTATGTGTTTTAAGACTCATCCTGATGCTAAGGTTAAGTGTGCTGCTAACGCGATGGGATCGGATCCTTTTACTGTTTATAGCGATGTAAGGTGGACTGATGATGGGTTGCGTGGTGATTTGAGCGAGGTTTTGAATGGGTGTACAGCTTGTAGTTCTGTGGATGACAAGATGCGTGTGTTAGGTCGTACGATTAAATCTACTGTAACGATTAAGTCTTTTTCTCTTGTTCGTAAGGTTGAGGCTCCTGTTATTACGCGGTTCAGACTGTATCGTTCGTGTGAGTTTGAGTGTGTGAATCCTAGAGCTACGGCTTTTGAGGCTGTGTCGGCTTTACTCCGCACCTCGGATAAATTAGTTAGTCTCTTCGGTAGTGTAATGCCCATACATTCGTCTTATGGGCAGAGTGACTCGGATACGCTTTATTTGTCTTATGGATCAATGTTGGTAGACGTGGTTTGGAAGAGTTCAGACGTTTTTAATTTGTTATCTGATGGTATTGTATCAGCTAATAAGTTTCTAAAGTCTGTAAGGTTTGAAGGGGTTCGAGTTTTGTATGAGTCTGGTGGTATTCCACAGAGTGCGTTAAATGTTTTTAAGGTATATTCGACTCTACCGTTGTCCTTGTGGGTAAGCGCGGCTGCCAACTACAAGGGTGACATCTATGTAAAAAACGGGTTGTCTTGGGGATTTACTACAGATGGGGAGTTACGGTCTCCGCTGGTTAAGAGTTCAGCTTCTAAATGCTTGGTTGGGGTATTTTGCTTGCCTGTTAAGTATAATCCCTGGAACTATCTACGGGGTTTCTTTAGGAGTCAGAATGTAAGGTTGAATCGATTAGTTAATGGGGTGGATGTAGAGTGTGTTACGACTATAGTACGTCGGCGTGATTTGCTTTGCACCTGTCGTGATGAGTTGTGTGTTGAGGACTTGAGTAGCGGTAAAGTATTGCCGGTTGGAGAGTCGTGCTTATTGTATTCACTATTAGGTTCTATAGATTAGGTCTATATATTTTTAAAATTTCATACGTTTATTTGTTTATGGGTCAGGATAATTTCATACGGTTAGGAGCTAAGTCTACGTTGGATAGTGTATCGGATGATGCAATAGAGGTACCTTGGCCGGGGGGTTCTGGGGAAACTGATGTAGTTCGTATAAGTCCTGTATCTGGTACTGGCAACCGGTTACTAACTGTAACCAGTTCGGAGAATGTATACTCTGAGAGGAGCGTTACAGTTCGTGTCTCCACCCCTGGGGATGGTAGTGTTTATGATACTTTTACTATTACTCAGGCGGGGGCCTCTTTTAGTTTGTCCGAGTCTTCATTGTCTTGGTCTTGGCAAGGTGGCAGTTCCACAATAACTGTGGATACTACTGTATTAAGTGGCCGACTGTCTACGCAGATCACTGGTCCGGGTGCGGATAGGTTTAGTGCGTCTTTGAGTGGGTATACTATTACGGTTACTTGTGCGGATGATTACCGGTCGACTACTGATGATGCTGTTGCTGTTTTGACTGTATTTGCCGGGAATCTGGATCCTCAGACTGTAACGTTGACTCAGAAGGTGTCTCCTCGATCTTACTCGTATGGAAGTTGGGCTCTTGTATGCTCTGTAGGGGGTTCTGGGTCTACTTCTTATATGTTTCCTGCTGGAGGGTCAGAGTCGGGGGTTTTAGTTAGCGTTGAAAGCTGTAGTAGGGAGGTGTCGGTTGTTTATGACAATCCTAATATTCCGATTGAAAAATTTACTCAAATTTTATCCGATGTAGAGAGTGGTAATTTTGTTTTAAGCGTAGAGTCAGGTTCGGATGTTTTTGGGCTGTCTGGGACAGCTATCCCGTATACTGGGGGAAGTTTAACGGTTACGTGCGCCACGGCTGGGACAAAAGTTCAAGGTATTGTAGATGGTACGATTGTTATAAGTGGGCCTGGGGGTCCGATTTCTTTGGCAGTTTCTCGATCTGCTAACGCGGAGGAGAGTGCCGAATTAAACATTACTCCGCTAAGTGTTGATGCCATTCCTGCAGGCCCAGGTGCTCAGAGTGTAAATATTACTGTTGAGGCCCTTTATACCTATACGTCCAAGGATACTGCTGTACTTTATAAAGGATTGTCTTATTACGTCAGTGGTGCTGGGGATATCTCTGAGATTTCGGATGGTTCTTATGTATTATCTATTCCGGATCGAGGTACTGTTCCGGGTTCTGCTATAACTACTCGAGTTAGATTTACTGCGTCGGCCTTTGGAAATATGTCACAGCTTGTTGAGGCTACTGCTACTTATACACAAGAGGCAAATGAGGTAGTTTCTGGGGATTTGGTTGTGGATGGTTCCGATGTTCTTGATGTTCCTGCTGGTCCTGGTGTATATACTGGGCGTTTTACTTACACTCCTTATTCTGTTTATACCTCTGGGTCGAGGGGAGTCTCCTCCGCGACAGTTCAGGTTGGTGTTAAATTTAATCCTTCAACCTCTGATATATGGTGGGCTTCTTTGGATCAATCGCATAACGCGGATGGGGGGACTGATTGTACTGTATCTATACAGCCCAGAGGGGTTGTGGTAGGTGATGTGCGTTCTGTATCTTACACTATGTCTGTTGTGATAGGTTCTAGTAGCCTAAGCAAGGTGATAACTTTTTCTCAAGTGGCTAATGCTGTTGAGTCAAGTGACTACCGAGTTTCTACCTTTAGTTTAAGCAGTGGTGGTGATGAAAGTACGCCTATCCCAGCTTCAGGCGGGACTTCCACTGTGTCTATTGAGGCTTTTATGGATACTACTTATACTTCAACCTCTGTAGATTCAGTGGCTGTGTCTCCGGATATAAGTTGTGCGTCAGAGTGGGTTACTGTTGAAAGTTTGGATGGGGGTATCATATGTGTTGTTGCGTCCCGAGGGAGTATTATAGGTGATATTAGAACTGCTCCCGTAGTAGCATCTGTTGCTGGTGTTTCTATAGGGACTATTTCGTTATATCAAGCTGCTAATGTCATTTCCAGGTATGACACTCCTGATATTACGTTGGTCTATCCTCCTTTGCCTAGCGCAGGAGGCACTGTAGCCCCTGTTTTAAGCTATAGCGTAGTTGGCTATTACTCTTCGGGGGTTTCTTTTACGGTTACTGAGGGGGCTAACGTAGTTTTTGCTATAGATGGTAGTAGCTTTAAAATTGATTCTGCTACTGGGGCTCTGACTGCTTCTAATGCGAATGAGTCGGGTTCTACTATACACGATACCGTCTCTTGTACTGTATCCGGAGGGTCTGATCCGTATTATTCGGGGTCTGTGCGAGTCTTAGTTTCACAGCCTGCTAAACAAAAAGATGTGATTACTCTTACCACTTCTTGTATCTGGGTTGGTGACTATACATTTGGTGTTCATGTGTCAGCTTCTAGTGTTGTGCAAGATCCAGATTCTTTGTCCATAGTTGTAGAGGTTATGGAGGTAGGTACTGGAGTTGGACAGCCCTTTACCGTTACTATTCTCCCAGGCGCTTCTGTCTCTGAGTATTTTGAGTGGAAGTCTAATCAACTTCATCCGGAGGCTGCTGCCGTGATAGCGTCTGTTAATGATGTTTCCGGGGGTACTTACGAGACGGCTAATGCAATTTATGAGTGGGACCCGACACTTCCGATGAAAGTTGCCCTTGTAGATTAATAAAATTTGGTAATTATATACAATTTAGCACATAATGGTTTTATACCATCAGAAATTCACAATTTAATTAGGATATACAAAATATTCTTCTTACTTTGTGTTATGCGTTTAGTGGAGCGACATATCATCCGGAGATCAGATTCTCGTTATAAGGCGGTGGATCATGCATGCTGGCTTGCAAAGAATTTGTACAATGCGGGCTTGTACGCGATCAAGCAGGAGTTTTTGCGGAGCGGGAAGTGGGCGCGGTGGATGGATTTAAATAAAGAGTTTGTTCAGAACGATAATCCGGATTATCGTGCCCTTAGTGCAAACTCTTCGAATCGGATTTTGAAGCGCTTGGACGAGAATATAAAGTCCTATTTCGGATCGATCAAGGCATGGAAGCGTGACAATAAGAAGTTCACGGGGTGTCCGAAGTTTCCGCGTTATAAGGATAAGGAGCGCGGTCGTGCGATTTTGAGCTATGCATATAATCAGATCAGCCACAAGGGTGATGTGATCAAACTGCCGAAGAAGGAGGGTTTGGGGTATGTTCGGACACGTTGTCCGGAGGGTAGCGTAAAGGAGGTACGGTTCGTACCGCGTCCGGGTTACTATGTGTGCGAGGTGTGCTACGAGGTTGCAGATGTGGTACCGATGGGGGATAACGGTCGGTATATGTCGGTGGATTTGGGTTTAGGAAATTTGGCTACGTGCTTTAGCACGGTGTCACAGTCGTTTATCGTGAACGGCCGTCCCTTAAAGTCGATCAATCAGTACTACAATAAGCGTCGGGCCTCTATTCAGTCGGTTTTGGAGAAGGAGAACCGCAGGAAGAGTAGTAAGCGATTGGATAGGTTGACGTTACGTCGCAACAACAAGGTGAGGGATTATTTACATAAGGCGAGTAAGCGTGTGATCCGGGCGTGTGTGGAGAATAATATTAACACTTTAATTGTAGGGTACAATGAGGATTGGAAGCGTGGGATAGCGTTAGGGCGACGCACGAATCAGAGTTTCGTGTGTGTGCCACATGGGGACTTTGTGGGTATGCTTCGGTATAAGTGTATGCGATTAGGACTACGATTCGTGGAGGTAAACGAGTCGCACACGTCCAAGTGTAGCAGCATAGACGGCGAGGCGGTTTGTCATCACGAGGTTTACATGGGTAGCCGTGTTCGTCGGGGGTTATACCGGTCGTCCCGGGACGGGTACCTCAATGCGGATATAAACGGTGCGGTTAATATCATGCGAAAAGCAGTCGGTGATGGCTTGGGCGGATGCTTATTCCCAGCCGATAGAGGGTTTTGGCGAAACCCGGTCCGTATTAATGCGGATAAATATGTGAGTGTGCAAACATGTATATAGTCGCCTTTTGTACAAGAATGTTAATAATCATGGCGAGAACTTCTAATAGACAAGAGTTGAATTTACCTAATATAGGTACTGTGCTGCTGACTGAGGCTCAGTTTGATTTGTATTCTAAGTTGTCCACGACTGTAGGGTCTCCGGTAAAGGTTGAGTATTTGCTTCAGTCCTTGGATATTTCTGTGGGCACGTTACGAGTTTTAGTATGTCAGTTGCGTAAGGCGTTGGCTGGTTATGCTAAGATTAAGTCGAAGCGGGGGGTGTCATACACGTTAATTGAGGTGTAAGGATGGATCTACTGATACCTGATAAGTTTAAGTCTGTAGATATAAATAAACCTCAGTGGCTTATTTTAGAGAGCTTGTGTGCAGTGTCTCCCATACCTGGTTTATCTGTAAGCCGGAATGGGAGTTGTGACAGGGTCTCAGTTATAGAGAGTGTCGACAATACGTTAACGTTTTGGTATACTCGTGACATTGTTGGTAAAGGTAGAAGCAGCGTTTTAGATTTATTTGGTTTAGTAGGTCTTGGGTCCCTAAATGTTCATAACCATACGGTTTTTCTCACAGAGGGTGTTTCAGATTTTATCACAATGAAGTTGTGTTTTCCGTCTCATAACGTTTTAGGGTTTACGTCGTTGGGGGGCAGTATTAAAGCGACAAAAATAATTTTGTCCTTATTTGACACTATTATAGTATGTTCTGATAACGACATGCGGTCTGGCAGGAATACCGGTGTTCTGAATGCAATTAGGCTGCGTAAATTTTACCAGTCTTATAATAAGGATGTTGTGGTTGTACTCCCTAAGTATGGGTGTAAAGATATGACAGAACAGTTTTTAGAGGATTTGAGAGTTCAAAGAGCGTCTTGTTGATTGTGCATTGTTATGTCGACCAATAAAAATCTACATGCTGCTAAAAAGGCGAAGGTGGATGAGTTTTATACTCCTTATGAGGTAGTAGAAAACGAGATGGAGGCCTACTTGTCCTATAATCCTGCCGTGTTTAGAGATAAATTCGTTTTGTGTCCTTGTGATGATCCACAGTGGAGCAATTTCACGAGGTACTTTGTGCGTAATTTCAAGAGGTTAGGGTTGCGGAGATTAGTTAGCAGTTGCTACTGCGGTGGGTTGGACTCTTATGCGTTTGATCCTGTGTTATCGTCCTTAAACTATGCGTTTGATGACGCATTAAGGTGTCATGGGAAAGTATTGGATGTAGATGCTTCAAACATAGATAGTTTACTCAATTTAAATTCCTATCCGTTTGTGCCGCTGCAGGGGGATGGTGACTTTAGATCGTTAGAGGTTACAGCGTATCGAGATGAGTGTGATTTTATTATTACTAATCCTCCATTTAGTTTATACAGGGAGTTTATTGGTTGGTGTCGGGTCAAGGATCGTAAAATTTCGTTGATCTCCCCGTTGACGTGCGTGACATATAAAAATGTGTTCAGGCTTATTAAGTATGCATCTCTGTGGGGTGGGTGTACTAATATATCAGGGGTTAAGTATAAGATGCCGGATGGGAGGGGTGTTGCATTATCAAATACTTGTTGGCTTACTAATATTCTTCATTGTAAAAGATTCTCTTTTTTGTACTCTGTTACTCGTGATGTGTCTAGCTTTGTTAAGTTTGATGGGTTAGATGTGATGGAGGTTGCTAGTTGTTCGAAGATTCCTTTAAATTACGATGGTGTTATGGGTGTGCCTATAAATTTTCTTTTAAGCTATAATCCAGATCAGTTTGAGCTGTTAGATGTGGTTGATTGGTCTGTGTCTGGGGTAAATAGGTTTAGGAGAGTTTTGATCAAAAATAAGTTCTTAACTAAATAATTTGCATGTCGGATACTGGTAATTTGTCTACCTTATATCGGCCTACTACTTTTGGGGAGGTTGTTGGTCAGCCTACAGCTGTATCTGCTTTACGCAATATTGCTTTAGCTGATGGTATTTCGGTAAGGTCTATTTTTCTACGTGGGGCCTATGGTTCAGGTAAGTGTATATCCGGGTCTCAACGTGTAGTTACAGATAGGGGGTATCAAAAAATAGGTTTGTTGTGCGATGGTCTTCTTGACGGATTCACCAAGCGGGAGACTGTAGTATCTCAGTGGGACGGGTCTACACGTGTAGCCTCTCATTTGTACAAGGAATCTAACTGTATAGTTTATAAGTTTGTGGATGGGTCTGGTGCGTGGTTTACGGGGACCCGGGATCATAAGATATTAGCGTTGAAGAGAGGGTCTTGTGCGCCTGATATGGTTGCTTGCGGCAGTCTTGAGGCGGGTGACTATGTATTTAGGTATTTGGCTCCAACAGATGTGAGTGATTCGTTCCTTATGGAGTTACTCATGGCTTTTGTTCATAGTTCTGATGAGCTGAATGCACTTAAGTCTTTCCCGTATAATATTGAGAGCTGGTCGTTTGATAGCAAGGTTAATGCTTGGGCTACTATTTTATGGTTATTTGGATGTTTTACTCATTTGCCTAATCCTGGTTCTTTGACTGTTATTCGAGCATTTGGGGAGGATAACTTGCAAGACACGATGGATTTGCTGACATATTTAGGGCTGCCTTTTGTGGTTAGGCCTACGGCCAAGAAGCGATTCATGTTTGATGGTGTTATGCGAGATACTAATGGTGTAATTTTGTATGAGTTAGTATTAGTTCCTGATGCAAATGTTAGGTTTCTAGAGGTTTGCTCGGCGTTTGGGAGGTTCATCTTGAATTCTGTTGAAAGCTGTAAGTTTGTTAAGGAGTCTCAGATGTTTGTGCTGTTGTCTGAGTTGGTGCGACGTCCTATTCCGTCTGAAAGAGTCCCTTTTAGAGCGACAAGGATAGACTTTGGGAATCCGCCTATTGCTTTGTTTAGTGAGTTGTTGGATGTTTATCGTAGCTTGCCTAAGGAGAAGCAGATTCCGAAAAAATATGCTTGTTTGTTTGATATGCAGAGATATCCTCGTATGGGGTCAGCTGCTGTTAGGCGTGTATTTGAGATGCTTCAGGAGGATGGTGGAGTTCTGCCTGAGTATGCTTCTTGTTTTTTACATGGAGTTGCTTTTGAGGTGGTTAGTAGATCGTGTAGTATTGAAACTGTATATGATTTGAGTGTTCCGGATACTCATTTGTTTTTAAGTGGAGGGATTTTGAATCACAATACTACTTTAGCTCGAATTTTTGGGAAGGCTTTAAATTGCAGTAACCTAAAAAAAACGGGGGATGTATGTAATGAGTGTGTTGGGTGTAAGAGTGCTTCTGCTGTTAACTCTCAGACTGTTTTAGAGTATGACGCTTCTAAAATAGGAAATGTGGAAGGTATAAAAAGCCTGTCACGTGTTTTGTCGGTTGTTCCGGATGGTAGGAGACTTGTTATTTTAGATGAGACGCATGCTTGTTCTCAGCAGGCTATGAACGCTTTATTAAAGATGGTTGAGGAGGGGGTTAAAAACACTATATTTTTGTTTGCCTCAACTGAGGATATACTCCCCACTTTGAAGTCGCGGTCGGTGTGTATTGATATTAATACAATTCCGTTGGATTTAGTTAAAAGTAGAATCTCGCAAATAGCGACTGCGCGAGGCACAAGTATCAGTGATTCTGAGTTAGATGTATTAGCAGTAAAATCTCAGGGGCACATGCGTGATGCGTTAACGTTGCTGCAATACTTTGAGTTGGTTGGGTCTCCCGCTTTGTCCTCTCCTTATCTACTGTTAAAGTCTTTTGTGGCTAATTTGTATTCTGCTCATCCCCGTGAGGATGTGAATGTGATTTTAGCTAAGATTCTTGCCTTTCCTATCTCGGACATAAAGATGTCTTTAGGCTTACTGATACGTAATATTTATTTGTCGGTTCCGGATACTCCGGAGTATAAGATGCGTCAGGCTGGGATAGGTAAAAGTTTGTTTGGGTATTTTTTCAATCCGACGGTTCAGCAGGCGCTGCGGAGTGAGGTTGGGGTTGAGATTGCTTTTCGGTCTTTTATTGAGTCTGTGACTAAAAAATAATGCTGTTATGGGGAATAGTGCGAAGACTTATCGTATCAAGATAGATAAGGAAGTTATCAGGGGTTTTTTCTTTCATCCTGTGAGTGAGATGACGGCTATCGAGGAGCGGGAGTTTATGAAGGTATTCGCGGTGGTTATGCACGCGTATTTTCAAAAATATCTCTACTTTGTGGATGATCTTCGTCAGTTTGCTTGGGCTGCCTTGTTTGATAGGCACTCTAAGTTTGACAAGACGTCTGATGCTAATCGTGCTTATTCTTATGTTTATACGTTATTTAGGAATGAGATAGGTAATAAATGCAGCAAGTTTCTAAAGGAGACGCCGGGTGCTGATTTCCCTGAGCGGAAGACTACTGATAGTCCTTTCGATATTCCATTGGATTTGGAGGAGGTTCTATCGGTGCTATCCGGGAGTACTCATGTAGCTTGTTACAAGGTTCCGCCCGATAAGATTTACAGTTTGCTTACGTTTATTGAGCGTGGGCTGCATAATTATACTGATGCGGAGGCGGCTTCGGCAGCTTTGCATAGGTTGGTTAAAGTTCAATACAACAAAAAGTAATCCTTTATATATTTTACTGTTATGAGCGAAAGTGTAGATGTTTTGACCCAGGATTCGGCTGGGGAGATTGTGGACCTGAAGTCTTTGATTGCAGTAGGGACTAAAACGGAGGAGCAGCAGGGCTTAGCTTTGAGAGCTGTTCAAATGGGTATGGCTGCTAACTTCTGTTCTGAGATTTCGTCTCTGCACCGGGGTTTATCCAGAGCGCAAAGTGTTCTTTCTAAACTTCGGGACAAGTATTTCAGCGATGTAGAGGAGGTGATGGATACGTTGTCTCCTAGTGAGGTGGCTTCGTATATGTCCACCATACAGAGTCAGGTTATGGGGGTTCTTGAGTTGGAGCGCAAGGTCATTCAAGGGCGGGAGCTGTTTCCTACGGATTCTCTGTCTGACATGGATCGAAAGATTTTGCGATTGGTTAGCTCTCTTCGCGCGCCGGAGGATCGTGCAAAGTTTATGAAATTGATTGAGGATAACTTCGGGGACCCGACTAAGTTTGAGGACATGGATGATGATCATGATGTGGCAATTCCAGCGGCTGAGGTTGAGGCCTCTGTTGTTTCTGACGCGCGTATTGTTGATGACGGTCTGACTTCAGAAGGTTCTGTGGTTCGCGATGTTCCCAATGTTTCTACTCCGGATGTAGGAGCTCCTCACAAGAAGTCTGCTCCGCGAGTTGAAATGGCTGTTGCTGTTGCTGATGATGAGTTTGATGGTATTTAATCGCTAATTTTATGGGTGTATTTAATTTTCCGATTAAAGTCGGTGACTCTGTGGAGGATGAGGCTTTACAAAAGTTGTCTCATTTTGAAGACGATCTGAAGGTTATTGATTTATTGCAGCAGGCATACGCTTCTGAGATTGTTGCTTTTTATCAGTATTTCGTAGGGATGTATGGCGTTCCTGATGAGCATGGGTTACAAGCGCTGCTGGATAAGTTGTATCGGGATGAATTGTGCGATCATGCGGATAAATTAGCTCGTAGGATTTTTGAGCTTGGGGGTAATTTAGTGGGGGTTGACACGTTTGAGGGTGTCTTGCGTAAAACCCCATGTCCCTATGATCGGCCAGTTCCTCCTTACGATGTATCTTTTGTTCTACGGCAGAATATTCACGCTGAGGAGTGCGCTATCAAGTTCTATAATGATGCGTTGTCTGTTTTATTAGGTATAGATAATGTTACTTTTGGGCTTATCACGGACATTCTTGCTGACGAGCAGACGCATTTGTCTGAGTTGTCTGAGATGCTATTGACTTTCAATGAATAAGGAAACTATCGGAGTATCAAGTTAGTTAAAGGGAAAAACTCAGCTGCGGTACTCCGCGCCCCCGGTCATCCGTGACGGCCCGCCGGGTTTTTAAAACCTTACCCACGGGGCGTGGGGAAGTTAAGCCTGTGGACTGCCCAACGGTGGATGACCGACCTCGTGTCCTAAAAGCCGTGGCAGGGTGAAACAGGAAAAGCGAGGAGGCTTTGGTATCTCCGAATCCGCTAAGTCTTTAGTTTAGCGGTAGCTCACAGCCCTGCACTTGTTGATGTAGGGCTATATTTGTTTGCTCATGAGTGGTTCGGCTGATTTATTAGATGCGTGTTCGGATCTGCTGTCCGACTTTAGTGGGGAGACTGTATCTTTCCGTGAGTTCGTTACTGGTCGTAACTATATGGCTTGTAATGATGCATGGGAGTGGTGGCTCCGTACCTTAGAGGAGGATTCGCCTACTATATCCACTACGGTACTTACCGGGTCTCTTGGAGGGGGCAAGACGTATGGGGCAAATCTATTGGTATGTTACCGGTTGTATCTGTTAGTTTCTATGGGGGACTTTAGGGCTAAATTTAAGATTGCGGCTGATACTCCGATTTACCTTCTGTATTTTTCCGTGTCTTTGAAGATGGCTGAGCGTACTGGATTTGCGCAGCTACGTAACATGATCGATGCTTCCCCTTGGTTTAGGCGGTTCTGTCCTCGAGATAAGAAAATAACCTCTTCGATACGGTTTCCCTCTATTGATCTATCTATTGATTTCGCCTCGAATCCTCAGCACCAGATTGGCTTAACTATATTTGGGTTCGTTCTTGATGAGGCTAACTTTAGGAGTGGTGTAGGGTCCGGCATGGTAGAAGAGTATGAGGAGGTTCAACAGTTGGCTGCTCAGCTTGATGGTCGTATTAGATCTAGGTTTACCCGTGGTGGTTTAGTTCTGGGATTTTCCATTTATGTATCCTCTGCTGCTTTTTCGTCCTCCTTCATTGAGGATAAGATTTTAGATGTATCCGGGAGTAAGTATGCTCGTGTTGTTAGAGTTGTTGAGTACAAAGTTAATCCTCAAAACCACAGCAGCCGAAAATTTAGAGTTTTTGTTGGGTTTGGTCAGGTTAGCCCTTGTATCTTAGCAAATAAGGCTCATGAAAAGACGGTTCTGTCTTCTCTTTCGTTGCCGATGCCTGAGGCACGGAAATTAGTTGAGGAGGTTCCTTACGATTTGATCGATTACTTTAAAAAGAATCTTTACTTAGCTATACAAAATTTTTGCGGGCGTTCTACCTCGATTAGGGGGTCTTTTATTTCTAACTATGGGGTAGTGCACGATTCTTATGATTTTGAGGCGCAGACTCCTTTTTTGCAGAACTCCTTAGTGGTATCAGATGCAGATGATACTAAGATCTCGGATATAATAGATTGGGGTAAATTTAAAGATCCGACAAAGCCTCATGCTTTGTATTTGGACTTAGGGTTGTCGGGGGACTCTGGCTCGTTGACCTGTGTAAGGTTTGATGGAGTGTCTATTAATTCGTCGGGGTCTGCAGTAAAAAGTCATGTTCACGTATTTACTCTGGAGTTGGTTCCGCCGCCTCCGCCTGCTATGGTTCGTATTTCTAAGATTGAGGATTTTGTATACGAGTTCGCGGATCATGTAAACCTTACTGTTTTTGGTTCGGATAATTTTCAATCGGTGATGATACGTCAGAATATTTCAGCTACTTTGGGTCTTCCTGATATTAGAATCTCTTTGGACTCGACCGATGTTCCGCATTTATTATGGTTGAGCGCTCTTGTTGATAAGCGGTTCAGGATGCTCTATGTCGAGAAGCTAGACCGGGAGATAAAAGAGGCTGTTCATGATTTCAAGCGGCATAAAGTGGTTAAGCGTTCAGGGTCTACTGATGACCTATTTCAGGGGCTTGTAGGTGCCTTTTTCTTGTCTGACACTGTTTCCGCTGATTCAGCTACTTTAGATGGGTTAAGTTCCTCTTCTCGGTTAAATATCGTAGGGGCTAACGCTGCTTTAAGGATGGTATCCTCTAACTATGATTTAGGTTTTGGAAGGAAAGAGGCTTTGGAGAGCAGGTTAGCACAGCGTCGTGCTAATTATACGGGAGGCTCTGTACATGGGTTGGGTGTGTCAGTTCGGGCTGGTAATAGCATACGGTCTATTTTGGACAATCTCGATGACTCGATTCTGAGTTGCGGTGAGGATTGACTAATGCTTATATATTAATTAAAATATTTACAGTTATGAAAGGATTTAAACGTGGGCGTACCACTAAAAATAGTAGCGAAGGTTATTTAAAGGATGTTGTGTCAAAAATGGCGGATGATCTCATGTCCGGCAGTAAAGATGGTTCGGCTCTTGCTGAAGCTGTTGCTCCCGCAATTGGAGATGAGGGTGATGTGCAGAGCTTTGGGCCGGTTCCTGATGATCCAGTAGTGATTGATACTGTGTCTGTTGAATCTGTACCGCCGGTTGAAGAGCCGGTTGATGAGCCTAATTCTGTGCCGGTTGAAGCTGATGCAGTGGTTAAAGCTGATGCTGCGGTTGTTGTCTCTCCGGTAGAAGAGGTTGTTACTCCTGTCGCAGCTGTTTCGTCAGACGCTAATAGTGTATTAAATTTGTTAAGGCAGCGTGAGTTTAATGGTAGAGGGTCTCATTCAGCGTCGTTGTCTGCTTTGGATGTGCTGAGAAGTCGTACTAAGTCTGGGGCTTTGCAGTCTCCTATTGAGGTGATTCGTCAGCGTAAAGAGGCATAGTTTGTGAATACAGGTCTTGCATACGGTATAGGGCAAATGTTACTTCGGATCCTCAAGATCCCTCCTGGAGTAACTTTGCGTCATGCCTCGTCTGGCAGTTCTACTGGGGTTGGTTTTACTTTACAAAATTTGGATTTTGTAAACGCTGTTGTAGATATTACAGCTGATGATGTATGTATTGGGAACTCTCCTTTATTTTTTAATGATTCTAGTAATCTATTAGCTCCTGAGCTCAAGAAGTCTCTTGACTCTATTTTGGATGGGTTGAACAAGATTATACGGTGGGCTGCTGTTGATCTTTTAAAGGTGGGTTGTTCCATTTATAGGTTCTCCGGTGATTCTGCTTCTCAGGTTGTTCACTTTATACCTATTCTTAATGACAGTGTTTCTTTTTACATGTTGGACTCCGGCGAGGTTGTTTCAGTTTTGGAGGATGGTAGTGTATTAAAGGATGCGTTGGTTTTTCTTAACTACTCTAAGGAGTCGTTGGAGGATATTTCGGGGATGACGGCTCCTGATTTTCAGGATGGGAAAGTTCTTTATAAGATTATCCCGGAGCCGATCCAGCTAAAGAACATGAATAGTGTTGCTTCCGACTTGTGGGGTTTGGAGCGCGCTATGTATCGTTATAGGAATCAGTTGTCTCGTATTGTCCGGTTAGTGACTGTTGATGTAGGCACTTCTCAGGGGGATCGGTCTCAACAGATTATCGACGATGTAGATGCAGCTATTAATGCCAACTCGATGTCGTTAGGTGACTCGATGTCCCCGGATACTAGTTTTGATGATAACATTCCGGTATTTCCTAATCGGCGCGGTTTAGGTAAGCCTGAGGTGATTGAGAATGTTCCAAACTTTGATATTTCAAAGTTGGCGGACTTGGATTATACGTTGAGTCGTTTTTTCCTGATGGCTCGGTTTCCTAAGTCCTATGCTGATTTTAATCAGGCGCTTCCAGACACTGCTGTATCTTTGATCCGTGGTGACATTCGTTATTCACGCATGGTTGATCATGTTCAGTCGGTGTTATTGGACACTATTAATGTTTGGCTTCGGTCCGCTTTGAGGGAGGTTGCGTCTAATTTGCCTGCTACTTCGGGTTTAGACACTGATGTTTTAGACTCTGTAGCAGTTAAACTTGTATCTCTTCCCAACTCTGAGGATGATGATGTTGTTGAGGCGTTAAATGGGTACTCTTCTTTTACCCGAGAGTTCTTTGAGTTCATAAAGAACTCAGATTCATACACTGATGCCATGACAAAGATTAATCTAGTGAAGGTGCTGTTGGGAGATACTGCAAGCCTCCCCGCTGTGTCGAAGTGGTTTAGTGTGTTTGAGCAATACGTTAATAGTGTATGGTCTTCTGATGCTGTTTCTGATGAGGTTGAGAGTTCTGAATAATTTAATATTTTTCGGTTATGTTTATGCATATTGTATGTAAGCGAGGGGTTAAGGTGATAGATAGTGTTAAGGTAAAGTCTAAGGCGCGGGTAAAGGATTCGATGTCTCCAGAGGAGGCGGCTAAATCTGCTTGGTTTGATTTGAGCGATGATGAAAAGATCGCTAAGTTTAATGAGTGGGCTGTAGATGCAGGTTACCCAAATAGTATTGTGTTTGTAAATAATGATGCTAATATAAATGGTTCTTTCTCGTCTACCTTAGATGCTATACAGGCTGCTGTACTCGGTGGTTTTGATCCGTCCGATGGTTTCTTTACTTTTGATGGCGTCAATTTAAAATCTTATAAGGACGCCTTTGATGTAGTCCAATTTTATATTCAGCCTGATTTTATGGATGATGTTATTGCATGGATGCTTGCGAATAAGGATTTTGGTGATTACGAGGTTGAGGTGAATGGTGATGGGTCTGAGGTTGAATAAATCTTAATACTTTTGGATTATGTTTGCTAAAGTTGTGTGTAAGCGAGGGGTTAAGGTGGTAGACAGTGCTAAGGTAAAGCCTCAGTCTAAGGTAAAGGATTCGATGACTCCAGAGGAGGCGGCGCGTGCTGCTTGGGATGACTTGGACGATGATGACAAGATTGCCAAGTTCAACGAGTGGGCTTATGACAATGATCCTGCTATAGTAGTGTATGCTAATGACGAAAGCACTATGCGTGAGTTGTTTGAGTCTCCCCTTGATGCAGTACGAGCTGTTTATTATGGCAATTATGATTACCCTGATGAGTATATGGTTTTTAACGGGTATGGTAATCTGGCCTCCTTTACGAATGCACATGCCGTAGTGCATAGTCATTTCATTGATTTTATTGATGACGTGATTGCGTGGATGGTATCGAATAAGGATTTTGGTGCGTATGCGGGTGAGGTGATTGATGTTGAGGATGAGTTTGTGGATGAATAAATTTTAAGTGTATGTTTGCTAAAGTTGTGTGTAAGCGAGGGGTTAAGGTGGTAGACAGTGCTAAGGTGGATGCTAAGTGTTCTCGTGTTAAAGATGCCGTATCTTTAGAGGATGCTGCTAAGATTTTTTGGGATGGCTTAGACTATGAGGATAAGTTGATTCGGTTTAACGATTGGGCCTATGATCAAGATCCCGAAAGAGTCGTGTACGATAATGATGAAAGCAATATGCGTGAGTTGTTTGAGTCTCCTCTTGATGCGGTACGAGCTGCTTACTATGGCAATTATCGTTATCCAGATGAGTATATGGTTTTTAATGGGTCCGGTAATTTGGATTCTTACGAGGATGTGCAAAGTTTGGTTGATGACTATTGTACTAAGTTTGCTGATGAGGTGGTAAAGTATATTGCCGAGACTCAAGACAATAATTCTGATGAGTTTGAGGCTTTACTTGTCTCTCTTAATGAAGAGTAGTTTGTTAACTTTTTACACATTTAGTTGTCATGTTCGATGTTAAGAGGTTTGGTTTTTCAGCGGATTGGGCTTTTCTTGATTACTTGCTCGATAACGTTGTAGGTTCTCCGGATGACCTTGGGTTTACTAATTCTTTGACGTTTATCCCGGGGTTTAATGACGAGTTTACCATTTATGACGTATTTGGAGTATCGGAGTTGGATGAGTTTTTGCATTTAATTGACAAGGGTTACTACAAATCGACTGATCGTTACTTGATTTTTGGTCCGTCTGATTTCATTCGGTCGTCCTCTGATGCAGGTTATGTGTTAGGGGCCTGTTTGACTGATAAGAGTTTGGAGATACTCGATCAGATTTTTAAAAAGTCTGAGTAGTCTTATTGGGGTTGTTGTCGATGGTGAAACAGTCTACATACACGTATAAGTCTCTGCTCACGGAAAGGTCCTTTTTGAAGGTTCAAGAACGTGCGCGGCTTGTTACTGGTATAAACTTAATCTCGATCGATTATGTAGATAATACGATTAGATTTCAGTGTAACTCTGTTTCAACGCCGGGTAAAACCTACTCAGTGCTAATTCAGCTAAGCTCTTTGAGTCCGGAAGAGGTCATATCTGCTGGTTCGTCGTTAGCTGAGGTCCTTAGGGCTGCTCGCATTAAGGTTTACTGTTCGTGTCCCGCTTTTCTCTACTGGGGGTTCAAGTGGAAGGCATGGAGTTTAGGCTATGGGTTGTTTAGTGAGACGAGGTTTCCTAAGGTTCGGAATCCGGGGGTGAGAGGTTTTGTTTGTAAGCACCTATACGCGTGTCTTTTGGCTTATCCGTTTTGGGTCCCTGATATAGGTAAAAAACTTCGGGTTCATTATACTTCAGATCAGCAGGCTCAGATTAGTGACGCTTTGAGAGTAGCATTGAGAGACAAGCATATTTTGGACGCTTAGGTTGGTTATATATTTATTAAAAGTGCCGTAAAACTCACAGGTCTTTAGCCTGTGGGATGTAAGGCACTATATCGGCAGGAACTGTCGATTACACGGGTGGAGAGGAAGTAAGAGCCGATCTTTTGAAATGTCGTTCCTCTGTGAAACCCGAAGTCCATGAGTTTTTAGCTCATGGGTAGTTCACTAAAATCTAATTGTTTGTTATGTCTACTTTGGAAAAGATGGATCGTTCTACGTACAATTGTACGTTGGCGACGTTTGATGCTGTTGCGCGGGGTTTGGATGTATTGGCTGCTGAGGCAGGGGTTGATGTTTCTGCTCCTAAGTCTTACTTGTTTTTTAGTATCTATGGGGCTGCTCTAGCGGATGCTACGATTACCGTTGCGGACTCTCCGTTGGATGCTGGTGTGTCAGGTTTGTTCGTTGAGGCGGGCACTCCTGTTAGCTATAAAGTAGAGGCCCCAGGTTATCTTCCGGTAGAGGGTACTGTTACTCCTGAAGGAGCAAATTGTGAGGTAGTCTTGTGGATGACTGCTCCTGTTGTAGCTGCTTCCGCTCCGGGTGATGGCGATACGGATACGTCTGAAAGTGATTCTGTTGATGAGTAATTGTTGAGCTATGGGTTTTATCTCTAATTCAAGAGCCACTTTTAATTGTACATTGTCGACTTTTACGCAGATTGGCAATGACCTTGAGGCTCTGTCTGCAGATACTCCGTCTCCGGTTGTTTCTGTCGGAGACGATGACTCGCTTCGCAGTGCTCTGGCTGCAGGAGGTTCGGTTTCGTTGGCAGATAACATTACGGTGACTTCTCAGGTTAATGTTACTGAAACTACTACTTTAAGTCTTAATGGCTTTACTCTTTCTAATCCTGATCCATCCGTTTATGGTGCTATTCTGTGTGTACAGTCGGGTGCTACATTAACGATTGATGGAGAAGGTACTATTGATGGTGGTGCAGATGATGATGCTCCTGGGTCTAACCGTAACGCGCTACGTGTAGATGGCGGTACTGCCATTATTAACGGTGGTACTTTCACTGTAGATAATGGGTTGAACTCTACTGTATACGTAATGTCTGGAGAAGTTGTAGTTAATGGTGGCACGTTTATGAGTAAAACTGCTGCCGCTTCATCGACTCAGGGTCATTGGTTGTTGAACTGCCTGGATTCATCCTATAAGGATGGTACTGCTAAGATTTCGGTAAGGGGTGGAAGTTTTTATGACTTTAATCCTGCCGATAACAAGTCTGAGGGGGCTTCTACCAATTTTGTAGATCCGTCCTACGTTGTAACGTCTGCTGAGTCTGGGTTGTCTACTGTTTATTCAGTAGCTCCTGAAGTCTTGTCTACCTATGAGTTAACTTCTGATGCGCCTAGTGAGATCACTGTTGGTTCTCCGGTTACTGTTAATGTAACGTTGTCTCCTTCAACTGTTGGCAATACTGGATATTCAAAATGCCAGTTCCAGTTTGACTCTGTTCGGCCTGAAGGAGGCGATATCACCTTTAAGGCTACGGATAGTTTAGATCAGGAGTTTTCTTTCACTAACTCGGGCACTTGGGGTCCTCCGGAAGGATTCCCAGTATCTCCTGACTACACAGCTACGACTGCGTGGGAGGTTAGCGTTTCTACCCCTGGTGATTATAGCGTTCAGTGTAAGTTGGTTGATCTAACGTCAGGGACTGTTATTTGCGAGAGTAACATTTATGTCACTGGGGTTGAGTAGTCCTGTTTTCTGCTCTAAATAATGTTGGTTTTCGTGGGGTCGGTTAGTCCGGCCCCACTTGTTATATATTTAGAAAACTCGCAACATGCTGCAGAAGGTTGAATCTACTATAAAGAGCCAGTTTAAAATAGTTGACTCTATTACTCTGCCCTCGGGCGAGCATGCTCCGTGTATTCAGGGGCGCGCTTCGCATAGTGATGTCAGGTCGCAGAAGGGTTATAGGTATCGTCGTGGTTTTTGGGATAAGGTTATCAGTGATCCAAAGATTCAACAAAAGATTGCTAACCGTGATATGCTTGGCATGGTTGAGCATCCTTTGGATGATGACGATTACTTCTACACGCCTTACGACAAAGCGTCTCATATTATTATGCGGGCTTGGATGAAGGACGGTGATCCTTGGATTGTAGCCGCGTTGTTGAATAATGAGATGGGGAACAATATTAAGGCCCTTGTTGATTTAGGTCATTGTCCCGGTATTAGCACGCGAGGGTTGGGGGATTATTTGCATGATGATGTTTCGGACTATATCGATGAGAATAACTATATGTTAATTACTTGGGATATAGTACGTGCTCCTAATTTTGAAGATATTAAGTTATCGCGGGTGCCCGATTCGCTTATGTCGCATCCTTTGTACAAAGAGGTTGTTTCGATGTATGGTCTTCGGGATTCTGTAGACGAACACTATAACCGTGAGCGGCTTTTATCCGATATTTCAAATGCGCTTCAGGCTCTATCTTCGATTGAGCGGGGGCTAAAGTCTAACATTTTTAATTTTTGATTATGGCTGATTATGTAAGTATGGCTATGAGCCGCATTACGGATTCGATTAGTAGTGCGGAGCGGTCGAAGGATGCTTCATTGGCTCGTTATATGAAGTTGTCTTTGCGGCCGGAGTCGGGGTTGACCTCGATTTACGACAAAGGTGTTCAGGCAGGTATCTTGCAGAACTTTAAACGTTACGTGTGTGACTCTGTAGATGCGCCTACTCCGCGTGGCGCTCAGGTTAACATGATGAATGACTTCGGTCCGTTCATTCCTGAGGTTTGGCCTATTGTAGTTGCCTGGTATCCTGATTTCCCGTTGAAGGATCTTATTTCGGTGCAGTCACAGGATCAAGACCTGGCTTTCTTGCTCTTCTCTAAACTTGTTACTGGTACCAACAAAGCTCCTACGGTAGCGGGTCAGGCTGTGGAGACTCCGCTGGGCATGCGTCAGATTAATGGTTATTATCCGACTGGTGAGGTTTACGGTGAGACCATTCCGACGGCGCAGATCGCTTATGATGCGGATTCTCAGCAATTGGTAGCTGCTACGGCATACTATGCTCTGAATGTATCGGCTGATTATTCGACTAAGTTCATGTTGAAGGTCACCGGTTCAGAGGGTGCTGATGGCGTTTACCGGTTCCTGTCTGTTTTGGGAAACAAGATTATCCTTGACAAGGATAATTCAAAAACTGATTCAGGCTCTTACATGGACATTCCGAGTGGTGGTATCTACATTGCGAATGCGACTGGTCTTGGCACTGCTGTGATTGAGGCCAACTATGTATGGAACTTGGACTACGCTGTCGACGAAAATATCCCGAAGGTAAAAGAGGTTGTTGAGCGTATTCAGATGCAGGCTAAGCCTCGTGTACTGGCCCTGCAGTGGACTATCTTTGCTGAGGCTTTGAAAAAGAGCCAGTTCGGTACTGATATTCGCACTGAAAACACTAAGCGTGTGCTGGATCTGTTGTATCAGTATCAGGTTCGCTATATCCTGGATACGATGTGGTACTATGCTGGTGGCACCTCTCAGGATATCGTGATCAATAACGCTAACAACTACTCATTGGAGGTTCAAGCTGCCAACCTGAGTATGCAGTTTAAGAAGGTTGCTACTCAGATTGAGTTGGCTTCTGGTCGAATTGAGGGTAACCGTATTGTTTGCGGTAAGAATCTGAAGTCGTTCCTGGAGTCATTGCCTGCAACTTTGTTCCAGCCGGTTGCTCAGCCGTCGGGTTTCTCTGCTCCGCGTGAGATTGGTACCTTTGGCACTTTCAAGGTATACTATGATCAGATGCGTGCGGATGACGAGGCCTTCATGACGTATCGTGGTACTGAGTGGTATGACGCTGCTATGTACATGGGAGTGTTCTTGCCATTTACTCCTACCGATATCACTCAGATCAACGTTACTAACCGTCAGGCGTTTGCTTCTATGGAGTCTTATCTCTTGCATAAGCCTGCGTGTGTAGTTCCGATGAAGATTACTTTCGCTGTCTAATTTTGCGTGGTGCTTCCTTTCTGACTGCGAGCCCCTATGACTATTCATGGGGGCTTTTTAACTTTACTGGTATGAGGTACTTTTTGTTGTTGTGCACTTTGTTGCTGGTTGGGTGTAGTGCTCCTCGGTATTCAGTTACAACGTTTAACATGGAGCTTCGCTCTTTCGAAGAGGTAGATTCTGTGTGTAGGGTAGAGTGTATTAGTTCTGACCTATCGACCTGGGGTCGTTTAGGTTTACTTGATGCTGCTTCTGGGGACTCTATTATTCAATGGTTCTACGTTGTGGATACTTCTAAGATGCGAGGTCCCGATGCTGTTTATGTTTTAACTTCTAGAGGGGACTCTTGCTTTGTTTTTGAGGGCAGACGCTTTTAAATTTGATGATCCATGAATTACGGTTTTGTACGGTCTAAGATTTTATCTACCGACCCTGTTTGGAACTCAGTTCCAAACTCAGGGCTCCCTGCTGAGTATTCTTACAAACACTTAATGCGAGGTGCTATAGATCAGGGGTCTTTGCCCTATTGCGTTCCTTACTCTTTGCAGGGGTGTATGGAGGTTCATTCCGCATTGGTAAAAACGGATTATGAGTTAAACGCTCGTAAGCTATATTCGGATGTATCTAAAGGAGCCTCTGGTATGTCGATTCGTGATGCGTTGGCTGCGATGCATGAAAAGTCGTATATGGTTCATAAGGATACTCCTGGGGTTATCAGTGGGTTTGCTCTTTTAAAGTCTGCGGCTTCTCAGTGTCGGAGTTTGCTCGTCAATGGTCCTTTTATTATGGGTCTTCCTGTATGTGACCCGAGTAAGGATGATTTTTGGGTAGGTTCTGCTACAGGGGTAGGTCATGCTGTCTGTGTCATTGGTTATAACTCTGAAGGTTTTGAGTTCAGAAACTCTTGGGGTTCGTCGTATGGCAATAATGGGTTTGGTTTTATCCCGTTTGGCGATGTACCTTTGATGCTTGAAAGTTGGACAATTGTTTGGTAGTTCTGCTTATATATTATTTAAAATCGAGTCTGATTTTGGCTTGAGAGTCCTACCCACGGAGCGTGGGGAAGTTAAGCCTGTGGACTGTCCTAAAAGCGATGGCAGGAAGAAGCAGGAAAAGCGAGGAGGTCTTGGCACCTCTGAAGCCGCTAAGTCTTTAGTTTAGCGGTAGCTCACATATTTGCATACACCAATTCACCCCCCCCCTGGTTTTCGGACACACTCCGAAAACGTAGCCCGGCGTAGCGCCGGGCTTTTTGGTTTATATATTTTCTAAAGCTGACGTTATGGTGCCTAAGGATTTTATTAATATGCTGTGGGCGGAGTACCCGATCCCGTCTAATTTCTCGATATTTGGGGGTGATGGGTTGACTTCTTTCCCGGTAAGTGATTTGGATGCTTTAGTAGGGTCTTGTGTGTTAGAGCTACGGTCTGATGTATATGTCACTGACTATTGTGTTTTGTCCGGCTATGCTACGAGGCTTCCCGATACGGCTTTTGCTGTTGTTGGGGCAAAGCTGGCTTTTGGGTTTCAAGGTGCTCGTTCCGTAAAGGTTACTTTTGATGCTTCTACTAAGATGGCGTACTGCCGCTATTACCCGGCTAATTTGACTTACAGAAGGTTGCTCGAGGTTGATGATTTACCTAAGTTGCAGGGGGATCTTTTGATTTATGCAAAGCAGTACATTTTATGGAAAATGGCAGATAAGGAGTTGACGGTTCTAAAATCTGTTACTCTGGATGCTGACAATGGGCAGGTAAATTTAGACTCGTTGCAGGCGTTTCGTGATGCTACACGTCAGCGTTACTTGGATTTGAAAGAGGGTATTTTTATTTATACAGTCGGGAACTAGATATGAAAAATGTTAATAGGTCTACGATGCGATCTGCGACTATTGGTAAGAAAATAAGTCGTGGGTTAGTGAAGTTTAACTTGCACAAGGGCCGTGTAAAGCCTGATATGTCTTTGCGGTCTCTTGCTAAAAAGGAGATGTCCAATTTGAAGGGTTGAGCTATGGATGGTAGGATTTCTCAATTATCTAAGTTTGCTCAGGGAGTTGCTGACATTAAGATTTCCCGGCACCCGTTGAGGAGTGATGTTCTGTATGTATTTAATTCTACGGATGTCGATATATACCAGGATAGTGAGTCGAAAGAGTGGGCTAGGGTTTATAAGCAGGCTATAGTAAGGAAAAATCCTAAGATGTCGTATGTTCAGGAGTCTTTTGGTCTTAATGACTTTTTTGTTGAGGAGACGGACTCTTTACCCTGGATATTTGTTTTGAGTCTTACTGGGATGCCTCGTATTCCTGCGATGGATGACCGTATTATCCTAAATGGGTTAGTTTATACGGTGTCTAAGGTTAGGCCTGTTAATAGGGATTGCGATGGAATTGTAGAGTGTTTAGTATATCCTGAAAGGACTCATGTTGTAGATCCTTTGGCTATATACTCGGTTAGCTTTCGCGATGGTTTGTCTTTATTGTCTTTATCCGAGGCTCGAGGTAAGGACTGTGTGATGAGTGTTATTTGGGGCGGGTGTCCGGTTCAGTTTTCTTTTAATGCAAAGGACTGGGCGTTGTTCCGGCCGGTTATGCCGTTGCGGGTTCCGGTTGATCTTTCAGAGTTTCACTTGCAGGATGCTTCTGGGGTAGTAGTTTCTGCTGATTTAATCTAGTTTGCCATGGACATGATTCGGCGTTATGAGGAGGCTGTATTAGAGTGGTTTAATAAGGCGTGTCCGAATCTCCGAGAGATGATTTATGCGGAGGATATCAATGCTTTATTAGGGTTGCAGCGGATTCAGCTCTATCCGTCTCTTATTTACAGCCGTGACGCTATTGATTGGGTTTTACCTAAGGCCCTTACTGTTGCGGATACTTGTAACGGGGTAAGTTTGGATGCTACTTTGTATCATACGGCTCAAGAGTATACTGCGCATATTATCATGGAGTCTCAGGTTGATCTTTTGGGGCTCGCTAATTCGATTAGGCATTATTGGGGGTCTCACTCGTATGCTTATGTTAGGTTTCCGGATGAGGATCATGTTCTCCCTGTGGCTATGAGGTTGTATAATTTCAAGTTGTCCTCAGTGCGCAATAATTTAGACACTAAGGGGGCCTTGCGGGATTTAACTATTGTGTGGAGGTCAGATTTAGTTCTTTATAATGCCTTGCCTGGGCCTCGCTACACTGGTTATCGCTTAATCCTTCGTCCTAATGGCATTGTTCAGCAGGACTTAGATGTGACTGCCGGGGTGTTGCCGGGCTCTGACTCTGAGGAAGCTGTAAACGGTTCCGAGTCTATAAATGGGTCTTTGTCGTCCGGAGCTACTGGTGATTCTGCTCGTGTAACTCTCAAGGTTAGTTCGTAGGAGCTTATATATTAATAAAAGTTAAATGTAATTTTTTGTTCGATGAGTACAACTGCAAACCCGTTATTTGATGTCACGTTTTTGGAGGATGCCTCTTATGCTCTTCCGACTTCGACGGATGACGTTGCGGCTGGGGTTATTGATGGAGTTTGGGGTGCTGCCGAGACTCCTGTACGTTTAGACAGTAACTCTTTTGACGCCTTGTTCAATCCTAATAACTCTGCACGAGTTAACTATTCTTACTCTGTTTTTAAAAACTTCTTTGCTAAGGGCGGCTCTTATGTAGAGGCTGTCCGTTTGGGTAGTAAAGAGCAGTGGTTATATCTGACTATCGGGTATACAGACGACGACTCTAATGTTGCAATGGTTGTTTCGTCTTCGATGTCTCCTTACGCTGATTCGGAGAATTTTAGCACGTTGATGTCCGGGAGCAATGCACTTGGTGTGATTCGTTACCGTTATCCGGGCGGCCCCGATGGTTCTGTAACTATAACTCCGCTGACGTTGACGGTGACCGGTGGCATTCCTGCTTTTAAGCTGTCTGTGACTATTGCGGGGGTGTCTGTTGAGAGTCATGTTGTCACCTTCCAGGCGTGCTCTGTTGATGGAGTGTCCTATTTTTATGCTGATGTGCTCAACTCGGACTCAAGCTACTTCGTAGCTGACGCCAACTTAACTAGCTCTAACGCTCAGGACTTTGCTGAGGCGGTGTCTGGGTCGGAGGCGGATATCGCTCCTGTGACCGAGTCCTGGGATGCTGTCCCTGTTACCTCTGCTTATACTGTTGAGGACTATACTCAAGCCTATGCTGTTTTATCCGATCGTTCTTTGTCTACGGCTACGTTATTGTTAGCGACTGCGCCTGATAGCGCGACTAAATCGGGGTATCCTGAGGATATGTCTTCGGTGTATACTCAGATTATGCAGTTGAGTGCTAATAGAATGGATTGTAACTCTCTTATTGGTCTTAACCTGGGAGGTTCTTTTGTATGGCCGTCTGCTGCTCAGCTTGCTGAAGGTGATAATGTCCTTCAGACTACTTTTGTGACTCCGTTTGCTTCGTACCGGGATAAGTTCTCGTTCGGTATTGCTGCTATGGAGCGGTTTACTGTAGGCGGCAAGACGTTCGTTCAGGACGGTACTGCAGGTTGGGCGGGCCGTATTGCGGCTGTAGCTGCTAGTACTCAGAATCGCAACCAGATGCCGTCTTACAAGGCTTATGGTTCGTACAGTGGCACCTTGCTTAAGAGTTTGAATTTCCAGCAGGTTGTGAGCATTCATGAGGAGGGTATTGGTTCTATTTACTCTTCTGCTTCTGGCAACTACATTTTTGATGTTCGCTCTTTGTATGAGGTTCAGTCCGGTTACTTTGGCAAGGCCAACGTTATGCGTATGGTAGCGGTTATCCTTCGTAACACGTTTAACATGCTGGAGAATGTGATTCACACTGATATTTCTGCTAATGTTAACTCACGGTTGCAGTTTCAGTCTGATTTGAATAGCATGTTGGGTGAGTTAAAAGCTCGAAGTGAGATTCGTTCTCAGTCGACAGCGGATGTAGGTTCTGAGCTGAATAGTGATGCAAACACTAACGGTGGAGAGTACCTTAATATTCTGTTGGATATTTGGTTTATGAAACTTACGGAGCGGGCTCGTATTTACATTAAGGCTTCTGATAGTACAACTCCCCAGGTTTCGATTTTTGAGGCTTAATACTTAGTAATAGGAGGATATAATTATGTCGTTAAAGATACAACAGTTTACGTCCGTTATTGCCAACCCCATGAATGTGCACAATTTCCAAGTGTACATTCCCGGGTTCGATGACTACTCTATCATTGTGCAAAGTACGAGTTTTCCTCAAGAGCGCATGCGTCAGACAAACTTGTATGTAGCTGGTGAGCAAATTCGGTATGCGACTGTCCCGCAAAATGGAGGTACTTGGAATATTAATGTTCCGGAGGATGACAATGGCACGATTTCTCGTATTTTTCAGGCCAAGAAGGCTCAGTTGTGGGATCAGGAGACTGGCATGCTTGCTGTTTCGGCTGCTGACTGGGAAAACATTCGTGTTGTAGCTCGAGACTTAGATGGTACTCCCTCCTTTGATGTGACTTTGATGGGCTGCTGGATTGTGGGTGCGAATGATGTAAACCTGAATGCACAGGATCCGACTACTAACTGGCGGTGGGATTATCAATTCGTATATCAATGGATTAAAGACTCGAATTTGCGCGGTTGATTTAAGAAAGGAGGGATCTATGTCACAAAAGATTTCGGCTTTTGCTACATTGGTCCCTGCTCCGTTAACGAAGAGGGATTTTACATTCATTTGCAGCAAGTTACCTCAGTCTTGCTTGCTGGTTCAGGCGGCTTCCTTTCCCACAGAATCTTTGGGGGAGGTGGCCGTTCCTGTTCATGGGCAGAGGGTGTATTTTCCGACGTTATTTCAGGGCGGGACCTGGACTTTTGAGGTTGCGGATAGTGCTTTCACTACGGTACGTTATGAGTTATTAAGGATGTACTACTCGAAGCAGTTATTTAACGTAACTTTAGTTCCTTGTTGCTTAAGTGATGCGTTATCCACGGCTATATCGGGGTTAAATCCTTTGAACATTTTTAAGACTATCAAGAGTGTATTTTCTTTTGGTGGTTTGACTCAGGATATAGTAGCGGCGATTCTATCTGGAGTTATTCTAAATAAGTGCTATATTTTGAAGGTTGAGGATGTCCAGTTTTCGGCCGGAGGTGACGCTGTCAATGCTATTACCTGGCGTGTTACGTTGCGGTTCAATTACTCTACGCAATTGTTCCAAAATTTGCCGTTGATTGGTTCGTTAAATTTTTTATAATTAGGTTCACGATGGGGTTGTTTAATCCGGATACTAGTTTAAGCAAATGGGTTACAATGGCTGTCAAGGAGCGTCAGGATTTTTTAGCAAAGAAGATTCTGTCTAACTCCGGGGGTGCTCTTCAGCCGCCTCATTTGCAATGCGATTTTTCCTTTTCTCTCCGTCAGGGTTCAGCCTCTAACCTGCTGGGGGTAATGGATGATTTTATGGTTGTGTCGATGTCAGCTCCGGATGCCACATTGTCCTGGGGAGCTATGTCTGGGGGAGGATTGTTTGGGATGCCGGTTCCATCCGTGTCGTTAGGCAACATGGTGGTAAAATACTTTCGCACTTTTTCTGGGGGCGCTACAGTTTTAGATGTAGCGTATGAGTCTCAGTTTGTTCGGGGGTCTGTGTTGTCAAATTCTGGTACTTTGGTTCCACATAACGTAAATACGTCTACGGGTCCTGTGTTTCAGCGTAGCTCTTATGCAAACCCTTCTAACCAGAGTCAACGCGTTGCTTTGCCTGCTTATACTGATGATCTGTCTGACTTACATGCTAGTGGTCTTTTGGCCGTGCCCTCTACTTCTAATAGGATTTCGTTAGCTTTAATAATGTGGATGCGGACAGGTGCTTCTGAGGATAAATTGGCTGTAGAGCTGTTTAGGCTAAAGAAGTGTCGGTTTTCTACACCGGTTCCCTCTATTAATTTGCCCGGTGGGGATGCCACAGAGTGGACAATGTCGGTTTTTTATAGTGATATTGAATGGTGTGATCTTGATATAGCTCTATTATCGATTCAAAATGAGTTAGATGGGTTCGGTTTGGATAGTATATTAAGTGACACTGGGGTTTCTAATTTTATGGCTTAGTTTTATGCGAGTAGAGTTGCCATCACATGGTTTATTTGGTGTAAAAAGTGTAGATTTTAATGTGCCTAAGATTAAGAATCTACGTAATTTGTCTTTTGAGACACATACGGATGAGCAGGTTAAAAATTCGTTGGTTTCTCAGTTGCTTTCTGATCCGGATGTTTTGCCTAAGTTGTCGGTTTGCGACAGGGACTATCTTTTTATCATTGCTGTCTCTGCGATACATCTTGGGGAGATTAAAGTTAAAGTTACTTGCTCGGCTTGTAATACTACTTATGATGTAGTTTATCGTTTAAATGACAAGGAGCTGATAGAGCTGCCTGAGGGGTCTCCCTCTGTTGTATCGAGGGATTTTGGTGACTATCATTTTGATTATACGATTCTGTCTGTTAAGGACGAGTTGAGGATCATTGATTATGCCTTAAATGATTTTGATAATTATGCTGAGCGTTTTGAAGATGGGGTAGTTGCTCGGACTCTTGGTTTTGATGTCTCTGATGATGGTGTTCGTCGCGCGAATGACCTTCCCGTTCATTATTATTACTCGGCGCTATTGTTTCAGCAGTTGTCGTTTCATGGGGTTGATAACATTGTACATGGTATTTGTACTAATCCCGCTTGTAAGCATGAATCTTTAGTGGTAGTTCCGTTCACGAAGAGTATATTGAGTACAGACACTACTTCTGTTATCAATAGTTTTATGTCTGTTTCTAAGATTATGGATTTTCAGTCTTTCTTGGACTTAAGTATGCCTGAGTTTAAGGCGGTAATGCAGAATATTGAGTCCGGGGCAATTTAAAGCTGTAGTTACATGGCCACTTTAAACCTCAAAGCTGTTTCTGATTTAATGGATGCTTACCTTCAAAAGGCAGACAAGGTTCTGGCTACGAGGTCTGCTCTATTGAGTTGTGAAGATGATGTTAAGCGATTGAACGATGCTGTTTCTGTTTTAGATGGTAAGTTGTCTTCGGTGTCTACGGAAAAACTGGCCTCTGGTTCGTTGACACGGCAATTGGATGAGATCAATAGGGTAAAGTCTCAGTTATTGACCGGTCGTGACGTTTCGCAGTCTTTGTCTGATATATCTAAGCTGCAGGATGCGGGTACTACGGCTCCTAAGTTGAAGCTAAGTTCCGCTGAGATGTCTAAGGTCAGGGTTGGTGCTGATTCTGCTCGTCGGATGGATCCTCAGGTACGTTCCATGGCTGCGTTGTCTCCTGTGGGAGTTGTGTCTTTAGTTGGGTCTATTAGCTCTGAAAAGGGGTTGCTTAAAGACTCTACTTTTTCCATGCAGGATCGGATGGGGATGTCGTATCTGTCTTTTAAGGCGGCCTTAGATAGCTACTTTAAGTCTGTATCTCGGCAAGCTGGCGTTCCGGAGTCAGGTCGTGGTTCCGAGGCTAAGAGTTTTGATGTAGGTAGTGGGTTTAAGTCTTATTTGGTAGCAGAAAAAAGTCGTATTCAGAATAGCGAGCTGGCGGATAAGATATATAAAAGTATAGGTCGTGTTGGTAGTTCAATCAATGCGATTACTTCTAATTTGTCTAAGTCCTCAAAAAAGAAAAAAGTAAACGTTAAGCTGGCGACCAAGAAGCAGGATACTAGTTTATGGGATACTCTAGGTACAGTATTATCTATTGCTGCTATTGCCGGGACTGTTGGGGCGCTCTTGAATTTTGTAATGGAAAACAAGGAGCTGTTTGAGAAGCTGTATGTAAAGATCGGTGATTTTTATGATAGGTACATGCAGAACTCAGCTGAAGATGAAAAGGATAAATCTGAGGCTAATGCTGCCCTCGAGGCTAAGGCTGCTGATATTTCGGCGTCTGCTCCCTCAGCTGTAGGCCCTTATTCTGATATTGCGAAGGGTGCTTCCAGTCCGCAAAATGTTTCAATTGTAGGAGGCACTGTGGATATAAGCTCAGATGCTAAGTTACCTGGTTCCGTTGCGTCCGATGCTAGTGGTCTTGTTCGTGCTGCATTAGGCTCTAAGGCCAATGTATCACGTGCTGGGAATATTTTAAGGACTGCTGCTGGAGTAGGGGCTTCTGTGTTAGCTTTGCCCTATCATATTGGAGCTGGGTTGTTTGGAGATTCTGGGGAAGATGGTATTTTTAAATTTGGGGATGATCTGTCGTCTGTTTTTAAGGCTACGCGTGAGCGTGAACGTCATATAGCTGTAGGTGAGGCTGTAAGGTCTGGGTCCTCTTATGCTGTAGTGCCTGAGTCGACGCAGGAGTCGTCTGTTGGGTTCAAGCTATTGTGGGATACTTTTTTCCCTGAACGGTATGCGGCCCCGATTAATACTGTATTGCCTAAGGATGCTCGGAGTGATGCTGCTGACATGGCTTTAGCTGCAGATCAAGTTAAGTTCATGGACGAGAAGTCTTTGGCTAATACTACTAGAGCCTATTATAAATTTAGTAAGCGGTTTAGAGAGTTAGTCTCGGATACCTACAGCTCAATAGGCGATAGCGATGCTGACATGTTGAAGCTGGTAAGACTTGCCCCCTTATCCATTTTTGACTATTTTAATACGCATGGGGGTAAAATTTTAGAGTATAATACTGTATTTAAGTCTGAGCGAAATATCTTAGGCAATTGGGAGATTTCGTTTTACTCTCCGGATTCGACTGACTTATTATTAACCCCTGGGGCTTATAAGTATTTAGTCAATCTGGCTAATGGTAATATCTCTAATATTGATACCTCCCTTTTAGGAAGTTCCTATTTGCCTAAAGTACAGGCAAATGTTGTTTCCGAGGAGGTTAGTCTAGGTAGATTATCTGATGAGTATCGCAGTTTACGTGGGGTTCCCTTGGATAGTTTTAGCGATAAGCCTGTCTCTGTTGAGATGGGCTCTTTCTCCGGTGATTTGGTGTTTAGTCCTAGAGATATGGCTAATTTCATGCGTACTTCTGTATCAGACTACGCTGTTCCCTCGTATTCTCCTGGGTCTCCCGCTTATGGTTCTGCCACGACTTATAGGGGGTCTTCTGCGTATGGTGCTGGTGCGTCTTTTGGAGGGCCTGCTCCATCTCCTACTGCTCTGCCGGGGCTTCCGTTGTCGTCTCAGCCCCCTGTTCAGTCCTCTCCTCAGTCGTCCGAGGGTTCTATTAGCGTTCAGAGTTTAGACAGCGTTAGTAATTTTTATAACTTTAATTCAGTTGGTAATAGGAGTCTTCGTTGATAATGGATGCTGTTAATGAGACGTTGCGTGCAGCCTCTATACAGTCGGTTCAGGGGGCCGGGCCTTCGGTTATGTCTATATTAACCGAAGATGACTTAATGCTGTTTGGAGCCTCCTTAGAAAAATTAGCAACGGCTTTAGTTCCTGATCAGGATGCTAAGGATGAGTCAGTGCAGATTTTGGCTTCTCCGGTTGAGGAGTCAGGTACAATACCGTCTTCCGTATCTATCGAGGTGCCTCAGTCTCCTCTTCAAGGTGATACTGACGTTGATGTTATAGACTCTTCTTTTAAAGATGTGGAGAGTTCTAATGACTCTCTTTTATTGGATTCCTTACAGAGTCTGAAGTTGTTTTTGCCTTTACCTCTTAAGTTAGGTCTTGGTCTGCTTAAGGTGGTTAAATCTCTATTTCCGGTTGTCGGGTTGGTTAGTTTAGGTTCTCTTTTGTCGAGGTCTATGCTTTTAGTGGATTTTAGTGGGTTGTTTACTCTTTCCAACGGGTTTAAATGGTTTGGTTCCAGTCCTGTTCTACTTCCGTCCAAGTCCTTTCCTTCAGCTACTAGTCGCTTGTATGATCAAGGCTCGGGGCTGTCGCATGGTGTAGTTAGTGTGGCTGGTAAAAATGTTTATAGTTATGTGTCCGGGGGCAGGCCTTTCCGGGGTTCTGATGTTATTTCTAAGGTGCTTAGGTCTCCCACAAAAATAACCTCGAGGTTTTCATTGTACCGGTCGTTCTCAAAACGCCCGCATTTAGGGGTAGACCTAAGAGCTGCTGAGGGGACACCGCTTTATGCTCCATTTGAGGGGCGTGTGTCCTACGTAGGGACTCAGACTCAAGGAGGGCTTGTTGTTAGAATTGTTAGTTCTGATAATAGGTGGGAAGTATCCTTGCTCCATCTAAGTAAGGCGCTTGTCAAAAAGGGTGATTCAGTATCTCCTAATACTGTAATAGCTCTTTCTGGAAGTTCAGGTACGCCCGCAAGTTCTACTGGGCTGAGGGAGTATGCGCCCCATTTACATTTGCAGTTAAAATACCTGCCGTCTAATCTGATATTAGATCCGACTATTGTAAATTTAGATGATGAGTCTGTAATGTCTGATAACGGTAGTGTTCATGTAGGGTTGCTTGCCGGGTTAGGTGCGCAGCGGACTAAAATGTACTCCTCGTTTCCTAAGCGTACTTTTTCACGTGTTGAGGATAGGTCTACCTCGGTTTCTTTGAGTCGTTCCAATAATCCGTTTGCCCTTGTTTTGACTCCGGATTCCTGGGTTGGGAAAAAACATGATACGTATGCGTCAGGGTCTAAAGGTCTTAGGTTCTCGGTGTTTTCCACATTGGATTATGGTTTGCGTGCGGGTTTATTAAATTTGCGTAACATGCAAACTGTTCGTAAGGTAGGGGGCAGCTCTGAGTTTGTAACCATTCGATCCATAGTTAATAGTTATACTTCGGTTGATAATGGAGATAATCCTTCCTCTTATGCGTCTTTTTTGTCCAGGCGTACTGGTTTTGGTGTAGATGAGCCTATTGATCTGAGGGATCCTGCTGTTTTGCGTGCTATTGGTGCGGGGGTAGTTTTACAGGAAAACGTAGGCGGTATGGGTGCGGTGTCGGCGGCCCGTGTTCCGGAGGTTGTTAATACTTACTTTATAAATAGATTTCATGGTGAGTATGATAACTCGAATGCGTGTATGCCTTGTACTCCGGAAAATTTCCTTAATCGGCAGGATTTCTAAAGGTTTATATATTTGAATGGTTGGTTATCTTTGTATGTATGGCTGTTTCTGTTGATGCAATACGCAAGTTAAATAAGATGAAGTTCATCGTGGAGTGTTGTGATGATCCTGCACAGGGGTTGTTGAACTCTGCGTCTTCGACTTCGACGGATCAAACTACTCAATCCGGAGTTTCTCCGTCTGGTGGGAGTTCGTCTAATTCTTTCGGTTCTGCGTGGACCTTTTCGCTATACTCTGATGCGGGGCTGCGGTTAGACGGGTCTATTACCCAGGGGGACTTTTTAAATAAGTTGCTAAAAAGTAATAAGATTGTACAGACAGGTGCACACATGGCCAGTATCACATACGGTATAGTTCCTCAGATAGACATCGCTAGAAAGTATCTATTTAATGGTACGACTCCATTATCCTTCAGCGTGTCGTTATACTGTGTACTAGATGAGGATCCGGTAGCTGATCTATTGGCTCCGGTTTTAAGGTTGGCTTACTTAACTTATCCTCACCGCTACAAGTCTGTTGATGAGATTCCCTCTCAGATAGTGGCGTTTATTCGTAATCTTTTAGGCAAGTTGGAGAGTAAGGTTATATCTCCAGCTATACAGGAGAGCTCCTTATATCAGATGGTGAAGGGTGCTGGTGAGTTTGTATTTGATACCGCTGAGGCTTTTTTTGACACTTACTTGACAGATGCGTCTTTGTTAAGAATGCCTCCTACGTTTAATATGAACTCTGTAGTAGGTGCTTCTAATAGTGGTCTTAGTCTTAGATATGGGTCTATACTGCTAACGGATATTTACTTTAAGGGGATGTCTATTGAGGTTCCTACGTTGTTTTATGAGGGTGGATTTCCTCCTTACATAAAGGTTACGATGTCTTGTGAGACGCTTCGTGTAATGACCTATGACCTACTACTGAATATTCTAAGTGGCGTTATAGATGATGGCAATCCTCACCAGGAGGCCGTGGATGCTTATTGGTATACTCCGAATGCTTTTCTTGGGAATATGCGTCAGGCTACTAATTCATTGTTAGGTGATGGGACAGTGGAGTCTATTGAGAATTTTATAAACAATAATGTAGGAGGAACTCCTGGAGGGCGTTAGTCATGACGGTAGAAGAGGCATATCAGAGTTATGGGGCTAAGAAGGCCTATACGGGGGTAAACGATAATATTGTTTTTTTGTCTCGTAGGTTGTATGGGTCTAACGCGGATATTTATTTAAATATCCTGCGGGTTCTTAATTTTCATGTGAATTGGTTGAATATGCAGCCTGGGATAGTAATTTACTACTTGGATCCTTCGGTTGTTAATGATGTGGTTTACTAGCTTGTGGTATGGATTTGCGCATTACTGTAGGAGATGCAAATGTTATTCCCGAGGCTTATGCTGTTCGTGAGAGTGTTTGGGAGTACAGTTCGACGCTGACTTTTGTTTGCCGGGCACGTTTGTTGTCTGATATAACAAGTATAGTGTTGGATGGGTCGTCCGAGTTTAAGATATTTTCTGTTCGGATGCTTTCTCCCGATCGCTATGAGTATGTGGCTTATCCAAAGCCTTATATTGATCTTTTGCAGACTACTTTCCCGGTTACTCGAGGCACGTTATCTGTTAAGGATCTGTGTAGCTCATTGGGGGTTCCTTATGATTCTCCTCATACCTGTTTAGCCTCTGAGTGGGTTTTACCGCTATATAGGTTAAGGTCTTTGATTGATGTTTTGTCCTTGCATGCCAACTTTGTTTCGGGTGGTTGTCCTACTTTTCACTTTAACTTGTCGGGTGTTCTCTGGGGTTGTGACATTCATTCTGAATCTGTTATGTCTACTGATCCTGTTGGGGCCATCACTGGTACTTTGGATTACTCTAAATTGTCCACTTCGTTCTCTGCGGATGTGCCTGGGATAGTTGATTTTTATTTCTATGATGAAGATTCGATAACTGGTCCGGTTCGCGAGGTATTTGGAGAAGGTTATGGTGTGGGTGTTGAGAGTCATTTTTTATCCAGCAGTGTTAGTAGGGACTGGTATATAAGGGCTGCACGTAGTAGATTTTGGCGTTATTTGTACTCTAATAATGTTTACTCGTTTCGTGATGTAGCCTCTTCCTTTTTGGTTGTAGGTTCTAGGGTTAAGGCTGTTGATATAGGTACGGATATCATTGTTACTACTGTTTCTAGTGAATATAAAGATGGGGTTGTCGTGATGCGCGTTGAGGGTGCCCCAATATTAAAAGGCTGAGTTGTTATGCTTGTTAAGGCTGTAGTAAGGTCGAACTCTTCGGATGATCCTGAGGGTCTTGGTAGAGTGGTTGTAGAGTCTCCGGGGATATGGGAGGTTTCTGACTACTTTCCTGTGTTAGATGGTGTTCCTTTAAATGAGGGAGACCCTGTTTATGTTGAGGTCTCAGATTCTTATGGGGACGCTTTAGTGTTAGGTAAGTCTGTGGATAAATCTTTTAGTTCTCATGGTTCGTCCCTGGGGTCGGGGTTCTCTGTCTTATGGGAGAGTGTGTATGACGGAGGATGGACTGTATGTTATGTAAGGGGTGATGATTTGTGGATTGAGAACTCGGATCCTACTAAAGGGTCCATTCATCTTACGGGTTCAGATTGTATAATTAATGGTGGTTATAACGGTGGGGTTGTTAATGTAGGTCCTTTACGAGATTGTATAGTAGCGGTATTGCAGGATCTGCTAAATGTTGGTTCTGGTCTAAATTTGATTGAGTGGATGGGCAAAGCGATGGGCGTAGGGTCTTCCGAGATTGAGGATCCTCATTTTAAACATTAAATTAAGTTATGGCTACGGTTATAAATTTAGATCCTCGGGTTATGGCCCGGGAGGTAGTTGAGATAGTGTGTAAGCCGTATATCGATACTATTGAGAATGCGATTGAGTTTGTGGAGTCTACGGTTGATCGAGTTGTGGACACCTACTCTAACTTAAAGGATGAGTTAAATGAGTCTTTGGATGAGGTTCAGTCTGCGATTGAGGACTTAAATACTTCGATTCAGAGTATAGCTACGCAGGCTGCTTCTGCTCCTGAGGTTGCGGCTACGACCGCTGCGTCCTCTACTGGGGCTGTTGTTTTTACTCCTCCTACGGCTTTTACGTCTATAGCGTCGTCTTCTGTTAACGGCGTTTTAGCTGCTAAGGGTCAGATACAGGGTCAGATCAATGCTTGTGATGTAACGTTGAAGAGCTGTAATAGGCTTATTAACAAGTATTATTTGAATCTTATTCCGTCCTTTACTCCGGTTACAAGTACGATCTCGACTATTCAGTCTGGTGTGACTGGTCTTAATACGGCGTTATCTGCCGTTGATATTCCGGTCATAGGTTAGGATAGGGCTTATATATTTTTTAAACTGTGTCATGGATTTTCCGTTAATACTGGATGTAGCTACTTCTGCTGAGTACGAGGAGGCTCAAGTGTCTGGGGGTCCTGTTGATTCAGATGCGGCTAAAAACTTAGAGTTTGTTTATGGTTATGATGAGCTTAAGCAGGATATTTATCTCTTGCTTAAGACTGATTATTTCCGTTTTTTACAGTCGCCCACTTTGGGTAATAGGGCCTCTGTTCATGTAGCAGATGCTGACCTTTTAATGGTTAACATTCAGCGGACGTTGTCTCAGATTAAAGGGTTGTCTGTTACGGATGTATCCAGGTCTGGGGATTCATTGTACTTGTCCGTTTCTTTTATGGGTTCTGTTAGTAGATTTGAGTTTACAATATCTAATTTTTCGTAGTGTTGAGATATGACAAGAGAAGAGTATTATGAGTTATTGGTTAATCAAGCTGAGTCCAAGTCAGGTTCAGTGTGGAACTCCCTTGTGTCGTCTCTTGTTGGCAAGGAGCTATTGTACTATGGTGCGAATGTATTAGCTGATGTAGATCAAGTTGTAGACATGATTAACGGGGTTCAGGATTTGTCCCGTGTGTCTTCTTTAAGTCAAGTGGTTAACTTCGCTTATACGAATGAGGTTTCTTGCGATACTGTCCGTCCTTCGACAATCAAAATTAAGATTACCGGGGTATCCGTCGTTGTAGCACCGTTCTACATTCAGTTGGTAGTTGGGGGTGTGGTGTATTATAATATTGACTTTGTAAAGACGGATCAGGAGATTACCTTATATCAAGGTAGTGTTTATTCTTGCTCGTCTGGTTCCACCTCTTTGGTTACATTGCCGGATATGGCTTCTCCAACGACTAAGTCTTGGAGGTTGTATTTAGAGTTTAGAGAGGGCAAATACCAGAGTAGCTATGTAAAGTTGAGTCCGGATGCTATTTCAGCTTCTGTTCGTGTTTACGCTAAGTCTATTAATGCTGCTGGTCCTGTATTCCCTTATACTGAGTACAATGCTGCATTGTCTAATCCGGAGGCTTTGCTGTATAAGGTTCGCACGGGGTGGGATTTTTCTGTAAATGTTTTGTTTGGGGACTCGAACTGGGCACAACAGGTTATGCCCTCTCAATATAACTACCAGATTGTATGGCTTCAGGCTGGCACCAATCGTGTTACTCTGTCGAGTAGTTCTTTGCTGTATATTTCCGGCACAGAATGGGATGGATCTACGGGCAGCGGGGCTATTTATAAATCTGGAGTCAAGCTAAATTCTAGCGTGTATTATGATGTAATATCTTCGTCTGATGGGGAGGCCTCCTCTATTCCTTATGCCCGTAACTACGTTATTTCCGCTGTATATAAGAGTCGGGGTATTGTAACCAATCAGCAGGTAAAAAACTTTGTTGCGTCTTTTCCCTCGGTTGGGAGCGTTCAAGTTTTATCTGGCGATGGGAAGGTGACCGCTTATGTTAAGCCGACTGTTGTTGGTGATACAAACTTTGGGTTTATTCAAGACATGTTATATCAATATGGAGTTAGTGGAGGATACTATGCTGTAGTAGCTGCTTCTCCCCTACACTTTAATGTAACATTGAGGCCTGTATCTGCTGAGAGTTCCGCTAGTGTGTTAGCCGCTCAGGATGTTGTGGTTAATACTTTTTCTTATGACTCCCTGAGCATTACTGATGATGTGTCTGCTGCTATTATCAATCAGACCTTAGCTTTGAATGGCATAACTGGTATAGTATCTGTGATTGCTGTTCAAGAGAGTGTATCGGTTAGTAATGGTCGCATGCAGCTGTCTGCGACTCCTGTTTTAAATACTATACGTCAGTATAACACTAATACGGGTGCTTTAGTAGGGTTTGACTCTGATGGATTGTTTAAGTCTATTGGGGATTTAAATTCCCTGGATACTTCTTGTTTAGTTTCAAGGGTTGGGGATTTTCTTTATTTGACGGATGGTAGTAAGTTTTATCTGTTAGATGTTCAGTCTAACAGGGTGTTAGCTGTGGATGCCTCGTTAGCTTTCAATAAATCTAATGGGGTATTTTCGATGAATTCCGGCTCGTCTACAGCTTTATTGTATCAGGACTCAGCTGGAGACTGGTATGTATCTCAATATGCTGTTTCGGCCTCTTTGTCCAGCGGTTCAGCCTCATTGTTCTACCGGAACTCTTTCCTCCAGCCTATATCTACTTACAAGGTAGTGTTGTCTGGGAGTCTGAGCTCGCTAGAGGTTGATTTGATGGGTAGTTTTTTCTGTATGGGGTCAACGGCTTATATTGCGTTGAAGGCTGAAGGTGGAAGTGCCCTTTATAGGTTTGATCTGACTCCGTCTGAAGCTGGCATGGTTTACTCGTCTTATGGTGTAAGTGTAGGTCCTTCGAGTAATGTTCAAGGGGGTAATGCTGCTATCCTGAATGATGATATTGTAGTTCCTGCGGGAGGCTCTTCGTTAAACAGTGATTATCTGTCAATGTTTTATGTATTGCGAACCTCCACAGGAGCGTTATATACTCCTACTGTTCAGGTAACTGATACGTCTGGTCAGTCTTTACAGTTAACAGGTGTGACTTCCATCTATTTTAGCGGCAGTCAGTTGTATTTTTTGGTTCCGGACAAATCTAATAACGCTACTACTCTTTGCTCTGCGTTATATCGATTCTCCTCGGACATGCAAAATGTTGTATTGTCTATTACTTCTACTGTATCAGTGCCTGCTTATTATATTGAGGGGACGGGCTACATTTTTGCGGATCGTATTCTTTATGCGGATGCTTCTACGTTATGGCTTTTGAGTGCTCAGGATAGCAATAATCCTGTTCATTGGCGCGGGTCATTGTCTGCGTTGCAGTCTAGCGAGTCTAGTGTAGTTAAGTTATTATCCTCTTTTTATGAGTTTACGTCTGTAGGCTCTGTTGATTATAATACGGGGGTAATTTATGGTATTAGCAGTTCTCTGTTAATACCTGATACTGTTGAGTACGAGGTGAGCGGTTCGCTTATGCGAGATGGTTTCTACCCGGATTTAGTGGATGTTTTTGTTGAGGACTAGTTTATGGATACGGTATATCGTGATTCCCTAAAGCGTTTATTCTTAGACGAGCTCTTGTCTGATAAGGGTTGGTCCGATTTTGTGGATTTGGTTCTGTCAAATTTGGATACCTCTTTTCTACGGTTATTGTCGTCTAATGGATTCCCGTATGAATTTAGGGTAACTGAGTTTGCGGAAGCCTCATTGTCAAGGGTTGGTGTTAAAGAGGTTTCGGACTCGTATACTGTATGGACCTTCAATGGTGGAGATGTAAATGATCCTAATAGTGTCTTTATCGAGATCAGCTCTGAGATTGAGGTGCTATGTGAGAATTGTGAGTTGTCTGTCTCTGGGGGTTCTTTCGGTGCTTCAGGGACGTTGCCCGTTACAGATGCTGCTCCAGCTTCTTTTAGTATCCGGTATCTGAATAATTTGCCTGCTGGGGTTTTACCTATTGTTAGGTTGAATTCTTTACCCGATAGTGTAAATCCGGTTTATGTGGATGAGTTTATGATCTCTAACAGGCAGGTTATGTCTCAAAACTTTGCGGCTACGTCTCCTGCTTTATTGTGGGGGGTCTTGTCTAAGTTACGCATTTACCCGGAGATTTCGTATAGGGTTTACATGGAGTCTGCTGGGAATAGTGGGTATACGGTTGCTTATTATCCTAATTATGTAAGGGTGTTAGGAGTAGTTGAGGATTCGGACTCAGATGCTGATTATGCTTATTTAGCTTTGGGGGATTCTCCGTTGATTAGTAGTTTATGGGACATGTTTGGCACTCCTAGTGCGATGTCCTCTATCATTGGCTATGATAAGCAGTTTTTGGTTGTGGCTTCAAACGCTTTAAAGCGTGCGGTAACCTTTGTAGTGTCGGAAGTGGTTGATCCCTCTGGTTCTCCTTTTTGGATTAGTAATGATACGCTTTCGATCTCGCAGCAGTGGGGCAGTTTTGTTATACAGGTTCATTGCGGGGATAACATTTCCTGGAGCGTGAAGGCCTTTGAGGGTGAGACTCCGGTGGATTTACCTAAAGAGACTAATTTGGTTATAACCGATAAGGGGCAGCCCGAGTCGGGGGTCTCCGTATCTAATGCTCAGTATGTTGTTACCGCAAACTCGGAGCTAGGTAATTTAACTATCGGGTTTATTCGTGATTATCAGGATTTGTCTATTCCTGGAGGGCCTATTAGTAAACTAGTTGTTGAGTTCAATAGCTCAGAGTCTACTTTTGCGTCGACTTTTCCGGATTTATTGGCTTACGTTCAAAATATTCTAAGTCTGTGTACTCCAACTGGGGCCACGGCTGAGATAAGATTTTTGGATGGGTCTTATGTAAGTTCTATTGATATTTCTGATTCCGTGGATGAGGGTCAGGATTGGATTAAGGTTAACGGTTTTTCTCAGGTGCCTTTGTCTTTTGATCATTCTGGAGGCTCTTCTCTGGTATCGGTTAACGCTGGATCGAATGTAGCGTGGAAGCCTGTCACAATTTAAGAATAAAGCGGGAATTCCCCTGACTTTAGGCAGGGGATGGTAGTGCTTTTGTTCAGACTTTCTTTTGGTTTTTCATATATTTTCTTACCGTTTCCTCGGATGTATGGCCGACGGACTTTACATAATAGGAACGGGTTTTAAACAGTTGCTTAAAAATTTGGGAATATCTGGTTAATCTGTTATATTTATGTTGTCCTCAGACGAC